>Ga0308157_10000193_pt1 | contig 249090 bp, 233 predicted proteins | sample PhyBR1_FD_201035 | JGI IMG/M metagenome (GOLD analysis project Ga0308157, IMG submission 201035) | Phyllosphere microbial communities from UC Gill Tract Community Farm, Albany, California, United States - DLSLB.R1 | ecosystem: Host-associated > Plants > Phyllosphere > Unclassified | place... | reverse complement strand
CCGGGAACACCTCGAGGTAGTTCTGCTTCCCGGTGCTCCGGACCTTGTCGGCCAGGTCACGCCACTCGTCCCACGTCGTCGGGGGTTCGCCGCCGGCCTGCTCGAGGATCGCGGTCTGGTAGTAGAAGCCCATCGGGCCGGTGTCCTGCGGGATGCCGTAGATGCCGTCGACGAACGACACCTGCGCCCAGGCGGCCTCGTCGTACTTCGACTCGAAGTCCTTCGCGCCGTACCGGGCCAGGTCGACCAGGCCGTTGGCGAGCATGAACTCGGGGATCTGCCGGAGCTCGACCTGCCCGATGTCCGGGCCGCCGCCGGCCGCGAGCGCGGAGTACATCTTCTGGTACCCGCCGCTGTTGCCGCCGGGGATCCAGTTCGCGGTCACCTGGATGTGCGGGTGCGTCTCGTTCCAGACGTCGCAGACCTTCTGCAGGTCCTTGAGCCAGGCCCAGTAGGTGAGCTGGACCGTCTCACCCGACGCTGCGGCGGGCACGAGGGCCGCCTTGTTCACGTTGGTCGAGCCCGGGACCGCACAGCCGGCGAGGAGCCCCGCCGCCGCCGTGCCGAGGCCGAAGCCCAACAGGTGTCGTCTCGTGATGGATCGTTGTGGTGGCGCCATTGCCGCACTCCGGTTCGTCGTTGATCGGGGTTCCCATCACCCAACCACAGAACCGAACGCCGTTGTGGTTTTCGTGACCCTACCGACACTGCGCAATCCCGGCAGACCTTGGAACGACCCCAGGTCCGGGCGCGGACGGTGGTTCCAGCAGACACCGACGCCCCGGACGGCCACGACCGCCGGCGGCACGACCGGGAGGAGAAGCGATGATCGAACGCGGGAACACCACCCACCGCGCCGAACTCGACGAGCAGCTCGCGCACGAGGCGCAGAGCATCGTCCAGGGGCACGGCAGCAACGCGCACGTCGAGGAGTTCCGGCAGTCCGAGCCGGTCCCCGACGACACCGATGCCCCGGAGACGGTCACCGCCTCCGGCTACGACGGGGAACTCGAGGGCGAGCTGCAGGACGACACCACGAACGTCCTGCCCGAGGACGCCGCGGACCTGGCCGACCCCCTGCCCTCGGGCGAGGGCGACGGGGCCGACGCGACCGTGTACCGCACCGAGACCGGGGAGGGCAGCGCCGATGGCTCTGACGCAGAATGACGCGCCGCACCTGCAGTCCGGGATCGCCGAGCGCCTGAAGCGCGGGGGCACGTGGACGTGGGCCTACGTCGACGCCTCCGGTGACCGGGAGGACCCGCAGCACCTCGCCGCCCTGCAGCGCCGGAAGGCCGAGGACGTGCTGCGGTCGGCCGGCGCGGACGCCGACGTCATCGACACCGTGATGGCCGAGCTCGAGGAGACGCCGGGGGTACCGGCGCCCGTCAGCCGGTACGTGCTCGTGCACGACGGTGAACTCGTGCTCAGCGAGGTCCTGCCCGGCGCGATGCACGCACCGACCTCGATCGGCCACGACCCCGTGCCCGACCTGCTGCCGCTCCTGGCGCACCGGCCGCTCGACCTGCCGTTCCTGATCGTCGAGGTGGGCCGTGAAGGCGGTGGCTACCGCGCCTACCGCCTGGGCCACGCCGACGTGCCGGACCAGCGCGACGAGCAGCGCGTGCAGGGACGCACCGACACGCTCCACAAGTTCCAGGGCGGCGGCTGGGCGCACCTGCGGTGGCAGCACCACACCGAGGAGATCTGGCGCGACAACCAGAACGAGGTCGCCACCGCCATCGACGAGGCGTTCCGGCGGTTGCAGCCGAAGCTCATCGTGGTCGCGGGGGACATCCGCGCACGGGGGCTCCTGCTCGACCAGTTGTCCACCGAGGCGCGCGCCGTCGTCTCCGAGGTCCCGGTCGACACCCGGGCGTCGGACGCGTCGGAGACCGCGCTCGTCGAGCACGTCGACATCGCGCTCGCCCGGGTCATCGCGACCCGCCGGCACGACTTCGAGGACCTGCTCCGCACCCACGTCGGCCGCGGGGACAACCAGACGGTCACCGGCCTCGGCTCCGTCGTCGAGGCGCTGCAGCAGGCGCAGGCCTCGGTCGTCGCGATCGACGCCGCCGCGATCGGCGACCGCACCCTGCTCGCGCTGGGAGCGGTGCCGTGGATCGCCACGGCACCCGAGCAGGCGGCGGGTGCGCCGGCCATCGGACCGGTCCCGGCCGTGTGCGCGATCGTCCGGGCGGTCGCCCTCACCGACGCGGAGTTGCTGCTCGTGAACGCCGCGTCGCTCCCGAACGGCGCGCCGGCCGCGGCGTTGCTGCGGTGGCCGGTGGGACCGGCGGTGCCGGCCGCCTGAGCGGTGACCGGAAGACGGACGGGAGGCCCGGTGCCGGCTGGTACCGGGCCTCCCGTCCGTCTCGGCGCGGCGCGCGGTCAGTCGTGCGAACGGTCGCGTCGGGGCACCAGCGGGACCGCGAGCAGCGGGAGCACCGCCACGATGCCGAACGACGCCGCGAACCCGAGCGCACCGACCAGCGCCCCGATGCCCGGACCGACGGCGCTCGCCGCGATGAACTGCCCGGTGTTCTGCGCACCGAGCGCCCGGCCGGACCAGAACGGCCCCGCCGCCTCGGCGACCGACGTGTACGCCAACCCGTTGTCGGCGACCGTCACGCTCGTCGCGAGCACCAGGAACACCGCAGCCCCGGCCAGGTGCGTCGCGTCGACGACCGCGAGCACCGCCATCACCACCGCGGCGCTCATCGCGACGATGCGCAGGGGTCCGACGCGCGACCCGGCACGGTCGCTCCAGCCACCGACCAGGATCCGGCCGATCGCCCCGACGAACTGCGCGGCGCCGACCAGCAGCCCGGCCGCCGGCGTCGACCAGCCGAGGCCCACGAGCCAGACGAGCCCGTACGTCGACAGGGTGAACTGCGGCACCACGAGCAGGACCGACACCGCGTGCACCCGCCACAGGAAGCCGCTCGACCGGTAGGGGTTCGCGGTCGCCGTCGTCGCCACCGTGGCTCGGGCAGGGCGTGGCGGGTCGGTGATCCCGATCGCGCAGCAGACGGCGAGCACCGCGCACAGCACGATCGGCAGGACCAGGGCCGCGCGGATCCCGGAGCCCTCGGCGAGCTGCGGCACCGTGACCGCCGCGAGCGTCACCCCGAGCGGCTGCGACATCTGCCGGATGCCCATCGCGAGTCCCCGGCGCTCCTTCGGGAACCACCCCACCACGACCCGACCGCTCGCGGCGTTCGTCGAGGCGCTCGTCATCCCGCCGGCCAGGAACGCCAACCCGAGCAGCACCGGGTCGCCCGCAGCGAGCCAGGCGCCGACCACGGCCAGCGTGGTGAGCACGAGTCCGCCGGCGATGATGACGCGCTCGCCGAACCGGTCGGTGATCGCGCCCCAGGCGATGAGCGTCAGCACCATGCCGAAGGTCGGGGCGGCGGCGAGCAGCCCGGCGGCCGGCAGGGACGTGCCGCGGCTGAGCAGGTGGGGGATGAGGAGCGCCGGCGCGGACACGACGAGCGTCCCGGCCGCCTGGGCCGCGACCCCGAGGGCGAGCATCGTCCAGGCGCGGGCGGAGACCGGCGGCGTCGTGGTGGATCGCTGCGGGGCGTCGGTCGTGGGCATGGGTCGTGTCGGCCGTTCGTCGTCGTTCCATCGCGGAACGGATTGGTATACCAGAACGGTATACCATTCCCGCCGTCACGCCGCTAGGCTTGTCCGCCGTGACCGACACGACCGACGCCGCGCCCGTGTCGCAGACGGCCCAGCTCTACGACAACCTGCGCGCAGCCATCCTGACCCTCGACATCGCACCGGGGGAGCGCATCTCGGAGCGCGGGCTCGAGGCACGGTTCCACGCCTCGCGCACACCGGTCCGCGCCGCACTGTCGCGTCTCGAGCGCGAGGGACTCATCCTGCACGAGGGTCGTTCGTGGACGGTCACCCCGATCGACCTCGACGAGATCGCCTCGCTCGCCGAGCTCCGCGGCATCCTCGAGCCCGCTGCCGTCCGGTTGGCCGTCCAGCGTGCCACGCCGGAGCAGCTGGCGGAGGTCCGCGGGCACCTCGACGCGCTCCAGCCCACCCCCGACCAGCAGGCCGGCATCCGCATGGGTTCGACGTTCCACCTCGACCTCGCCGCGCTCGGTGGCAACCGGTTCGTCACCGACGCCATCGCCGACGCCCTGACGCGGCTCGAGCGCACACGCTGGATCGAGGTCCGCACGCCCGAGGCGCGCGACGCCGCCTGGGACGAGCACAGCGCCATCATCGACGCCGTGCGCGACGGCGACGCGGACCGCGCAGCGGACCTCGTGGCCGCGCACGTGGCCGGCACGAACGACCGGCTGCTCAGCTGGATCGCGCAGGAGCGCCGACGCCTGCGCGGGGCGGGCATGACGATCGTGGGCGCGACCGAGCGCTGAGTGCCCGCGGAGGTGAGCGGTCTGCGGGCGCTGCCCGGGCCTCCTGGCCGTGTCCGGGGGAGGCCGGGCGCGAGCCGCTAGCGCAGGTCCGTCGTCTCCTGCGGTGCGTCGAGGTCGTCGAACGTGCGGATCGAATCCGTGCGTTCGAGCAGCGCGTCGCGCACCTCGGCCTCGTCGTGGCTCGCGCGGAGTGCGAGCTTGCTCCCGGAACGTGTCGACTGTGACATGTCGTGTCCTTCCCCTGTGTGTGGGCAACCTGATCGGTGCGGGCACGCGGCCCGCTGGTGCGCTTCCTCACGGGACGTACTGAGGTCGGAACAGTGTCGCGCGACCCCCGCTGTCCCGCAAGCGTTTCCGGCACCGTGTGGAGAACTCCCGGGACACGGCATGCCTAGGATGGTCCGGCCGCACAGCGCGAGGCGCGGCACCAGCGGACGTCGAAGGGGAGGCACGGGTTGGCCGACCAGCGCACCGCACCTCCCACGGTCTACGACGTCGCGTCTGCAGCCGGTGTCTCCATCGCCACCGTCTCGCGCGTGCTCCGCACCCCCGATGCCGTCCGCGAGGGCACCCGGGACCGCGTGCAGGCGGCGATCCGGAGCCTCGGCTACGTCCCGTCCGGCAACGCCCGCGCCCTCGCCGGCAAGCGCACCGGCGTCGTCGGACTGCTGCTGCCCGGGTTCGACGTGGTGCCCGACGAGCGGCCGGACCTGGTCACCGACGGCGGCGTCCGCGTGGTCGACGACCGGCGTCACGTGACGCAGCCGTTCTCGTCCAACCTGTACTTCGACGAGGTCCTGCGCGGTGCCGAGACCGAGGCCTGGCAGCGGGGGCTCGCGCTCATGGTCGCCGCCGGGCGGGGCTCGTCGCGGGACGTCATCGTGAACGACGTCGCCGGCCGGGTCGACGGGCTCGCCGTGCTGGCGCAGACCGTGCCCGACGACCTGCTCGAGCACGTCGCCCGCCGCATCCCCGTCGTGGTGCTCGCCGACGACCGGCGCTCGCACGGGTTCGACTCGGTGAGCGTGGACAACGCCGCGGGCATGCGGACCCTTGCGTCGCACGTGATCGGGCGCCTGGGGATCCGGTCACTCGCCTACGTCGCAGGGCCGATCGACTCACCCGACGACATGGAGCGCTCGGCGGGGTTCCGTGCGGCGCTGGCCGACCACGGGGTGCCGGCCTCGGCGGTGCGCACCGTGCACGGCGACTTCGGGCGGGCCCGAGCGCGGGAGCTCGCGGTGTCACTGCTGGCCGACGACGTCCCGCGCGCCGTCGTCTGCTCGAACGACCAGTCCGCGCTCGGGGTGCTCGACGCCGCCGCTGCCCGGGGGCTCCGCGTGCCCGAGGATCTCGTGGTGACGGGGTTCGACGGCATCGACGCCGGTCGGTTCTCGTCGCCGCGCCTGACGACGGTGCACCAGCCGATGGGGGCGCTCGGGCGTGCTGCGGTCCTGGCGATCGTCGACCGGCTCGAACGTCGCGAGGGGCCGCCGCGCGCCGTGCGCCTGCCCGTCGAGGTGCTGCTGCGCGAGAGCTGCCCGCCCGCGCTGTAGGCGTGCGTGCCGTCGCGAGGCCGCACCACGCGCGACGCCCCTCGCACCGTGCGACGCCCCGCACCGACGACACCTCGCACCGTGCCGCCCCGCGAAACACCACCCGCAGTTGCACGCCGCGATGTAAGCGCATACATTGAGCACGTACCGAATCGACATGGAGGTCGACCGAGCAATGACGCTTCCCCCACAGCGCACGCGCGGCACGCGTGACCCAGGCCCCCGCCGCCGAGGCCGCCTCGTCGCGGCCATCGCCGGCCTCGCCGCAGTGGCCCTCGTGGCCACCGGCTGCAGCATCCAGGTCCGCTCCGAACCCGATCCCACCATCGGCAAGGACACGATGCTCATCAACGCGGACCGCGGCAACCCGCTGTTCGACCGCAACTTCAACCCGTACATCGCGAACGCCCGCACGGCCTCCAAGTGGATGTACGAGCCCCTCATCGAGGTGAACCCCCTCGACGGCAAGCGCAACCCGTGGCTCGCCAGCGCGTGGAGCCAGCCCGACGCGAAGACGATCGACATGACGATCCGCTCGGGTGTCGAGTGGTCCGACGGGTCGCCGTTCAGCGCGAAGGACGTCGTCTTCACCTTCGACCTGCTCAAGAAGTTCCCCGCCATGGACGTCAAGGGCGCCTGGCAGCACATCAAGAGCATCGAGCAGGACGGCGACCACGTCGTCTTCCACCTCAAGAGCGAGGACGTCCCGAGCCTGACGATCATCGGGCAGACGTACATCCTCGGCGAGGACCACTGGGGCGGCGTGAAGGACCCGACGACCTGGCGCGACCCGAACCCGGTCGGCACCGGGCCGTTCGTCCTCGGCAACTACACCGACCAGCAGTACTCGATGAACAAGAACCCGAAGTACTGGCAGGCCGACAAGATCGCCATCAAGCACCTCATCCTGCCGGCGACGAACACGCAGCTCGACACCGTCACCCGCGGCTACGACTGGGCGTACTCGTTCATCTCCGACGTCAAGGGCACCTGGGGCGCCGCGTCGAAGACGAACGAGTGGTGGTTCCCGGCCGGCGGTGTGATCGGCCTCATCCCGAACCTCACGAAGGCGCCGTACAACGACGTCAACGTCCGCCGGGGCATCTCGCTCGCGCTGGACCGCGACGCCATCGCCGAGACCGCGTCCGAGGGCAACCTGTCGGCGGCGGGCCAGACCGGCCTGATCCTGCCGAACCAGGAGCGCTACCTCAACCCGGACATCCCCGACAAGGGCATGATCACGCAGGACACGAAGGCGGCGCTCGCCAGCCTCGAGAAGTCCGGCTACACCGTGCAGGGCGGCAAGGTCGTCAAGGACGGCAAGCAGCTCGCCATCACGATCATGACCGCGAACGGCTACTCCGACTGGCTCCGCGCCGCGCAGGAGGTCCGCCGCGAACTGACGGCCATCGGCATCAAGGTGACGATCCAGGCGCCGCAGCCCGCCGGGTACCAGCAGAACATCAACAACGGCACGTTCGACATGGCGATGGGCGGCATGGGCAACGGTGACGTCTACCAGGCGTTCAACTCCCTGCTCAGCAGCGAGTTCTACCAGCCGGTCGGCAAGTCGACCGTGAACAACTACGAGCGGTACAAGAACGCCGACACCCAGAAGCTCCTCGACGAGTACAAGGCGACGACGGACACCGCGAAGCAGCAGGAGATCCTCGACCAGCTGCAGCAGACCGTGTACGACGAGCTCCCCGTCATCGGCATGTACTACGGCGGGCTCTGGGGCCTGTTCAACACCGGCAAGTTCGTCGGCTGGCCGAGCGCGAAGGACCCCTACATGGCACCGCAGAACTACGACTCGGCACCGCTGCTCATCTTCACCAAGCTCCGGCTCCGCGACAGCGCCGCCGGCAAGCAGATCCTGCAGGAGCAGAACGCCGCGGAGCAGGAGGACCAGAAGTGAAGTACATCCTCCAGAAACTCGTCCTCTTCGTCCTGACCCTCTGGGCCGCGGTCACGCTGAACTTCGTGCTCCCGCGCCTGATGCCGGGCAGCCCGGCCGACGCCGCACTCGCGAAGCTCAGTCAGAACGGTCCGGTCACCGACGCCACCAAGAAGGCCATCGAGGCCCAGCTCGGGGTGCCGACCGGCAACCTCTGGGACCAGTACGTCAGCTACCTGCACCAGGTCATCACCCTCGACTTCGGCACGAGCTACACGTTCTACCCGCAGCCCGTCGGTGACCTCGTGTCGAAGGCCCTGCCGTACACGCTGATCCTCGTCGGGGTCGTCACGATCCTGGCCTTCGTCCTCGGCACCCTGATCGGTGTCGCGGCGGCGTGGAAGCGCGGCACCTGGCTCGACTCGCTGCCCACCCTGTCGGGCAGCTTCATGTCGACGTTCCCGTACTTCTGGACCGCCCTGCTGCTGCTGTTCTTCCTCGGCTACGTGCTGCACTGGTTCCCGACCACGGGCGCCTACTCGGCCACGACGACGCCGGGCCTGAACGGTGCCTTCTTCGGCGACGCACTGCAGCACGCGGTGCTGCCGGCCGTCACGATCCTGGTGACGAGCCTCGGCGGCTGGATCATCGGCATGCGCAACGCGATGATCAACACCCTCGGTGACGACTACGTGACCTTCGCCGAGGCCAACGGCCTCCGCGGACGCACCGTCGCCATCCGCTACGCGGCCCGCAACGCGATCCTGCCGAACCTGACCGGCTTCGGTCTGGCGCTCGGTGGCGTGGTCGGCGGTTCCGTCCTGGTCGAGCAGGTCTTCGGCTACCCGGGCATCGGCTACCTGCTGTTCAACGCCGTCATCGGGCAGGACTACCCGCTCATGCAGGCTCTCTTCCTGATGATCACCGTGTCGGTGCTCATCGCCAACTTCATCGTGGACGTCATGTACGGCGTTCTGGACCCGAGGACGCGTCGATGACCAACACCACCACCCCGGACGCCACAGTCGCAGTCCGCACGCAAGAAGAAACAGCCCAGGCGCCGAGCAAGCTCCGCGCCGCCGCCCGCCAGTTCGGCGTCGTCTGGTCGAACAAGAAGGCCCGGATCGGCATCATCATCCTCGGCGTCTTCGTGTTCGTGGCGATCTTCGCCCCGCTCCTGGCCCCGTACGGCGCCAGCCAGAACGGCTTCGCCCGGTCCGCCGACGCGACGCCCGACCACTGGATGGGCACCACCGCCGCCGGCGAGGACGTCCTGTCCCAGATCATCTACGGCGCCCGCATCTCGGTCATGGTCGGCGCGGTCGCGGGCATCCTGTCCACGCTCGTCGCCGTCGCGATCGGCCTCAGCTGGGGCTACGTCCGCGGCTGGATCGCCGAGGTCATCGGGTTCATCGTGAACCTGTTCCTCGTCATCCCGGGTCTGCCCCTGATGATCGTCATCGCCGCCTACCTGCAGAACGGCGGCATCGCGGTGATCATCGCGGTCATCGTCGTGACCGGTTGGGCGTGGGGCGCTCGCGTGCTCCGCTCGCAGACGCAGTCGCTGCGCGGTCGGGACTTCGTCACCGCCGCCCAGTTCTCCGGTGAGGGCGCGACCCGCATCGTGTTCCGCGAGATCCTGCCGAACATGACGAGCCTCATCGTCGGCAGCTTCTTCGGGGCCGCCACCAGCGCCATCCTCGCCGAGGCGGGCCTCGAGTTCCTCGGACTCGGCGACTCGTCGATCGTCAGCTGGGGCACGATCCTGTACTGGGCGCAGAACTCGAACGCGCTCCTCACGGGGCAGTGGATCCTGCTCTTCGCGCCGGGTCTCTGCATCGCGCTGCTCGCGATGAGCCTCACCCTGATCAACTTCGGCGTCGACGCCGTGTCCAACCCGCGGCTGCGCGACGGCGCACGGCCCCGTAAGGAGAAGCGCGCATGAGCGGCTTGCCAGAAACGCACCCGGCAGACGGCCTGGAGGCGCCCACCGGCGCCGCCACGGGCCTCCGGTCCGACGCCCGTCACGACCAGGGCGACGCCTCCGTCCTGCTCGACGTCCGCGACCTGTCGGTCGTCTACGAATCGGCCGGCCAGAGCGCCGTCCAGGCCGTCGACCACGTGTCGTTCCAGCTGAAGAAGGGCGAGTTCGTCGGCCTGGTCGGCGAGTCCGGTTCCGGCAAGTCGACGCTCGGCTACGCGCTGACCCGGCTGCAGAAGCCGCCGGCGCGCACGAACGGCGGCAGCATCGTCTTCGCGGGCAAGGACATCCGCGACCTCGACGACGAAGCCCTGCGCCAGCAGCGGCAGGGCGGCTTCGCCATGGTGCTGCAGTCCGGCATGAACGCGCTCAACCCGGTGCGCACCATCCGGAACCACTTCATCGACGTCTTCAAGGCGCACGGCCACGTGTCGCGCGACCGCTGGGACGCCCGGATGAAGGAGCTCATCGAGAAGGTGAAGCTGCCGACGTCGATGCTCGCCCGGTTCCCCGGGGAGCTCTCCGGCGGCATGCGGCAGCGCGTCTCCATCGCCCTGGCACTCTCGCTCGAGCCGCAGCTCATGGTGTTCGACGAGCCGACGACGGCGCTCGACGTCCTCGTGCAGCACGCCGTGATGGACACCATCATCGAGCTGCAGCGCACCGAGGGCTTCACCGCGATCCTGATCAGCCACGACCTCGGCATCGTCCTCGAGGCCACCGAGCGCGTCCTCGTGATGCACGAGGGCCGGATCGTCGAGGACGGCGGCTCCCGCGAGATCCTCCGCGACCCGCAGGACGAGTACACGCAGATGCTCCTGTCGCACTACGCCGACCCCCGCGCCGAGGTGGTGTCGCTGCCGGGCTTCCCCGACCGCTCGCTCCGCGCCGAGGCCGGCGAGAAGCGGCAGGAGACGACCTCGTCGTTCAGCACCGTCGGCTCCCGCGAGCGCAGTGCCGCCCGCAACCCGATCGTCGTCGACCACATCGTGAAGACCTACCCGGCTCCCCGCCGCGGTGAGCAGCCGGTGCAGGCCGTGCGCGACGTGTCGTTCACCCTCGAGCCCGGGCAGTCGCTCGCCCTGGTCGGCCAGTCCGGTTCGGGCAAGTCGACCATCGCGAAGCTGCTCACCGGCGTCGAGAAGCCGACCACCGGCACAGTCCGGTTCGGCGACCTCGACGTCGCCCGCCTCGGCAAGCGCGGCCTGCGGGACCTCCGCTCCGAGGTCCAGATGGTGTTCCAGGACCCGTACTCGGCGCTCAACCCGCTGCACACGGTCGAGTACACGCTGTCCCGGCCGATCGCGAACTACACCGGGCTCACCGGGCGCGATGCCCGACGCCGGGTGCTCGAGCTGCTCGAGACGGTCGGGCTCACCCCCGTCGAGCAGTTCGCGCAGAAGCTCCCGCACCAGCTCTCCGGCGGGCAGCGGCAGCGCGTGGTGATCGCCCGGGCCCTCGCGAGCGACCCGCAGGTGATCATCGCCGACGAGCCGGTCTCGATGCTCGACGTGACGCTGCGCGCCGGTGTGCTCGCGCTGCTCGAGGACCTCCGCGAGCAGTGGGGCGTCTCGCTCCTCTACATCACGCACGACCTGCTGAGTGCGCGGCTCATCACGGACGACATCATGGTGCTCCACGAGGGCGCCGTGGTCGAGCGGGGTCACACGGCCCAGGTGCTGCAGGACCCGCAGGACCCGTACACGATCGCCCTCCTCGACGCCGTTCCCAACCCGCGGAGGACCCTGCGCGCATGACGAACCTGCACGACTTCCCGACGGTCCCGCCGTTCGGGCACCTGCCCACCCCGGACGGCGTCGACGTCGTCGGGATCGACGTCCCGGTCGGGCGGCTCACGGCCTACCGGATCGTGCCCGAGGGGGTGTCGAAGGGCACCGTGCTCATCGTCCCCGGGTACACCGGCTCGAAGGAGGACTGGCGGACCTTCCTGCCCGTGCTCCGCGACGCCGGGTGGACCGCGGTGGCGATCAGCCGGCGTGGTCAGGCCGACTCGGCAGCGCCGACCGAGCCGCGGGACTACTCCCTCGACGAAGAAGCCGCCGACGTCGTCCGGGTCGCGCGCCTGCTCGACGACGGTGCCCCCGTGCACCTGGTCGGGCACTCGCTCGGCGGTGTGATCGTCCGGGCCGCCGCGCTCCAGGACCCGACGGCGTTCCGCGACGTCGTGCAGTTCTGCTCCGGGCCGCACGGGTGGCCGTACCGCAAGGTCGCCGAGCTGACGATCCTGCACGACACCGGGGGGAACCTCCGGCAGCTGTTCGACTCGACGAACCCGCTCTGGGCGTACCGGCCCGACGAGGAGCTGCCCGACGACGTCCGGATGGTCCGAGACCGCTTCGACGCGACGAGCCCGCTCAGCGTCGTCGCCGGTGGACACATCCTCGAGGACCACACCGACGCCTCCGACGCCCTGCGCGCCACGGGCCTGCCGGTCCTCGTCGCCCACGGCGAGTGGGACAACGCCTGGCCGATCCCGTGGCAGCGGGCGATGGCCGAGCAGACCGGCGCCGAGTACGTCGTCATCCCCGCGAGCTACCACGGCCCCCAGGTCGAGAACCCGCTCGGGACGGTCGCCGTCTTCGACGCATTCTTGTCACAGCACTGAAAGGCACCATCATCTCCACGCTGCAGTTCCCCGACGGCTTCCTCTGGGGTGCCGCCACCGCCGCCCACCAGATCGAGGGCAACAACGTCAACAGCAACTGGTGGGTGCACGAGCACGAGCCGGACACCACCATCGTCGAGCCCTCGGGTGACGCGGCGGACAGCTACCACCGGTACCGCGAGGACATCCGCATCGCGGCCGAGCTCGGGCTGAACTCCTACCGGTTCAGCATCGAGTGGGCCCGCATCGAGCCCGAGCGCGGGTTCGTCAGCCGTGCCGAGGTCGACCACTACCGCCGCATGGTCGACGCCTGCCACGAGTTCGGCATCGAGCCGATCGTCACCCTCATGCACTTCACCGTGCCGCGCTGGTTCGAACGCGACGGCTTCTGGCGGGCACCCGACGCCGCCGACCTGTTCGCCCGCTACACCGAGGCCGCGCTCCCCGTGGTGCAGGACGGCGTCCGCTACGTCTGCACGATCAACGAGCCGAACATCGCGGCGATGCTCGCCGGCGGCGAGGACGCGGCGAACCTGGTGGCGTTCGGACTGCCGAACCCGGACCTGGGCGTCGCCGACGCCCTGCTGGCCAGCCACAAGCGGTCGCGCGAGGTCCTGTCACAGGTGTCGGGCCTCCAGTCGGGGTGGACCATCGCGACCCAGGCCTTCAAGTCGTCCGGCGAGCCCGGGGCGGACGCCATGCTCCGCGAGTACGGGTACCCGCGCGACGACTGGTACCTCGAGCAGGCCGCCGGTGACGACTTCCTGGGCGTGCAGGCCTACACCCGCACGTTCATCGGTCCGGACGGGCCCCTGCCCGTGACGGACGACGTCGAGACCACCCTGACCGGCTGGGAGTTCTACCCCGAGGCCTCGGCCGACGGGCTCCGCAGCGCGTGGGAGCTCTCCGGCGGCGTCCCGCTGATGATCACCGAGAACGGCATCGCCACCGCCGACGACTCCCGCCGGCAGGCGTACACGCAGGGCGCCCTCGAGGGCATCCACCGCTGCATCGAGGACGGCATCGAGGTCCTCGGCTACCAGCACTGGTCGCTCCTGGACAACTACGAGTGGGCCTCCGGCTTCCGCCCGACGTTCGGGTTGGTCGCGTGGGACCGCGAGACCTTCGAGCGCACGCCGAAGGACTCCGCCCGCTGGTACGGGCGGGTCGCGCAGGCGAACGCCATCGAGCAGGTCACCGTCTAGGACGGTCGACCCCGCAGGCGCGCGGCGGACGGGAGGCCCTGCTCCCGTCCGCCACGCTTCCGCGCGCCCGGCACGTGGCCGGGGCACGGGCCGTGGTGCGGGCCGCGCTCAGGCAGCGGCGAGCAGGTCGGCGACGGCCGTCTCGCGGAGCAGCTCCGCCCGGTCCGCGGCGGTCGAGCCCTCGTCGTCGACGGCGTCCCGATCGACGTCGAGCGACAGCACGACCCGGACGGTGTCGAGGTCGCCGGAGTCGACGGCCGCGATCAGCAGCGTCGCGCCCCGTGACCCGCGCGCCCTGGTGTCCGCACCCGCGGTGGCGAGCGCACGCACGATCGCGGCGTGCCCACCCCACGCAGCGCGGACGATCGGGGTGTTGCCGTCGCCGTCACGGGCCTCCAGGTCGGCACCCGCTCCGACCAGCACGTCGACCGCCCGTCGCGCGTCGCGGTCGATCGCCAGCGTCAGCGGCGTCCGCCCCTCGGTGTCCTCCAGCTGCAGGGTCGCGCCCCGGCGCAGGAGTTCCTCGAGCATCTCGGGGTGGTCGAACCACGCGGCGGCGTGCAGCGGGGCGAAGCCCCAGCGGGGATCGACGTCGTCGACGTCGCTCGCGTCGTCGGCCAGGTGCAGTCCGCCGAGGTCGCCGTAGGCCGCTGCCCGCACCACCTCGGTCGTCCACTCGACCCAGCCGTCCGGCACCGGGCCGTGCCAGCCGCGTGCCGGGCGCGCCTCGAGGTCGGCGTACACGCTCTCGGCGACGCTCCGGATCGCCACCCGGACGCCCCGGAACCGGATCGCGACCTCGCCGACGGGGGAGATCAGCAGACGGAGCTCCCAGGCGTCGTGCTCGTTCAGGTACTCGAGCTCGCCCCGGGCGACGTGGGCGTCACCGGCGAGCAGTGCTGCGGGATCGACACCCGGCGGGTCGATGACGGCGTCCCGGAGCCGGAGCGACACCCTGGCGTGGTTCCAGCGGCGCCACAGGCCGCTCGGGGTGTCGAGGACCTCGTCGTTGCGCACCACGATGTCGGCGTGCACGACGACCGGGTCGGGTACACCGTGGCCCGGCAGGTCGACGGGGGTCGTCACGTCGTCCTCGTCGGCGTCCGGGTCGACGACGGCGTCGGCGGACTCCACGACCCAGCGTTCGATCCGCGAGTCGGTCCACTTGACCGTCAGGAGCGCGGCGACCGTGGGCGGGGCGTCCTCGAGCAACCGGGTCACGTGTTCGCGCTGGCCGTCGAAGTCCTCGAGGGAGACGTAGCCAACGGAGGGCCAGTTCACTCGACTCCATCGCACGGGACGACACTACCCGGCGACCGGCGGCAGGGCTGCGGTGTGAACTCATCGCACTCGTGATCATCACACTTGATATGTCGTACCGGTATATCGTATGGTGGTCCGGCAGCGGAGGTCCCGCCGCGCCTGATCCGGAAGCGCACCCATGACCCCCAGTCCCACTCTCCCGACGGCGTTCATCGCCCCGGCAGCAGTCGTGTCGCCCTCGGCGGCCGTCGCTCCCGGGGTCCGCATCTGGGCCGACTCCCACGTCGAGGCACACGCGTCCGTCGGCAGCGAGACCCTCGTCGGCCGCGGCGTCACGATCGGCGCCGGCGTCCAGATCGGTGCCCGCTGCAAGATCCAGAACAGCGCCCTCGTCTACGGACCGGCGGTCGTCGGCGACGGAGTCTTCATCGGCCCCGGTGCCGTCCTCACCAACGACAACACGCCGCGGGCGATCAACCCGGACGGCTCCGTGCAGGACGCCGACGACTGGCGGCCCACGGCCGTCGTCGTCGAGCACGGCGCGTCGATCGGCGCCGGGGCGCTCTGCGTCGCCCCCATCCGCATCGGCCGGTGGGCGATGGTCGCGGCCGGCGCCGTCGTCGTCCACGACGTCCCGGACCACGCGCTCGTCGCAGGGGTCCCCGCCCGCCGCATGGGCTGGGTGAGCCGGACGGGCCGACGGCTGGCGCAGGTCGACGACCGCACGCTGGTCTGCACCGAGACCGGTGACCGCTTCCTCCACTCCGAGACCACCGACACGATCGAGGCGATCCGTTGACCACCACACTCGAACTCATCCCCGCGGCGAAGCCCCTCATCGGCCTCGAAGAACGCCGCGCCGTCGATGCCGTGCTCGAAGGCGGCGGGCTCGCACAGGGCCCCGAGGTCGCCGCGTTCGAGCGCGAGTTCGGCGACGTCCTCGTCGACGGCGCCTCGGTCACCGCGGTCAACAGCGGCACCGCTGCACTGCACCTGGCGCTCGTCGCGCTCGGCATCGGTCCGGGTGACGAGGTCATCGTCCCCTCGTTCACCTTCGCGGCGACGGCGAACGCGGTCCGACTCGTCGGCGCCGAGCCGGTGTTCGTCGACATCGATCCCCTGACCTACTGCGTGGACCCGGCGGCTGTCCGGGCCGCCGTCACCCCGGCGACCCGCGCGGTCATGCCGGTGCACCTCTACGGGCACCCGGCCGACATGACGGCGATCGCCCGGATCGCCGAGGAGCACGACCTGCTCGTCGTCGAGGACGCTGCGCAGGCGCACGGTGCCCGGTGGGCCGGCACGCGCGTCGGCAGCTCGTCCGACGCCGCGGCGTTCAGCCTCTACCCCACCAAGAACATGACCGCGGGCGAAGGGGGCATGGTCTCGACCCGCGACGCCGCGGTGGACCGGATGCTCCGGCTGCTCCGGAACCAGGGCATGGAGCAGCGCTACGCGAACGAGGTCATCGGCTTCAACGCGCGGATGACCGACATCCACGCCGCGATCGGGCGCGTGCAGCTCCGCAAGGTGCTCGGGTGGACCGCACAGCGCCAGGCGAACGCGGCCTACTTCAGCCGTGAACTCGACGGGGTGGTGACACCGACGACCGACCCCCGAGCCGAGCACGTCTTCCACCAGTACGTCGTGCGGGTGCCGTCCGACCGCGACGGCTTCGCGGCCGCACTGCGCTCCGAGTTCGGCATCGGGACCGGGGTCTACTACCCGACGCCCGTGCACCGCCTCCCGTCGTTCGCACACGACCTCGATCTGCCCGAGACCGAGCGTGCCGCGTCCGAGGTCCTCGCGCTCCCCGTCTACCCGACACTGACGCTCTCGCAGCTCGACCGCGTCGTCGAGGCCGTCAACACCCTCGCCGGGGCCGGACGATGAGCGGGGTGCTGCGGGCCGGGGTCATCGGCCTCGGCATGATGGGGCGGCACCACGCCCGGGTCCTCCGGTCGCTCGAGGGGGTCGAGCTCGTCGGCGTCGCCGATGCCCTCGGTGACCAGCACGACGTCGCCCAGGGCGTGCCGGTCGTCCGGTCCGTCGGTGAGCTCGTCGCACTCGGCGTCGACACCGCGGTCGTCGCGGTCCCCACGGCGCACCACGAAGCCGTCGGTCTGGAACTCGCCGCGGCGGGGGTGCACGCCCTGATCGAGAAACCCGTCGCGGTGGACGGTCCGGCTGCCGCGCGCCTCGTGGCCGCCTTCGACCGCGCCGGACTCGTCGGCGCCGTGGGCCACATCGAGCGCTACAACCCGGCGCTCCAGGCGCTGCGACAGCGGCTCGACGCCGGTGAGCTGGGCGACGTCTACCAGATCGTCACGCGTCGCCAGGGGCCCTTCCCCGCACGGATCGCGGACGTCGGTGTGGTGAAGGACCTCGCGACGCACGACATCGACTCGACGTCGTGGATCGCCCGGTCACCGTTCGTCCACGTCGGAGCGCTCGCGGGCACCAAGAGCGGGCGTCCCCACGAGGACCTCGTCACCGTGACCGGACGCCTGGCCGACGGCACGCTGACCTCGCACCTCGTGAACTGGCTCACCCCGTACAAGGAACGCCTGTTGATCGTCACCGGTGACCGCGGCACGTTCGTCGCCGACACCCTCACCGCCGACCTGACCTTCCACGCGAACGGCACCGTCCAGACCGAGTGGGACCAGGTCGCGGCGTTCCGGGGTGTGTCCGAGGGGGCCAGCACCCGGTTCGCCATCACCAAGCGCGAGCCGCTCCTGGTCGAGCACGAGGCGTTCCGTGACGCCGTGCTCGGGCGGCCGTCGGACATCGTCACCCTCCGCGACGGCCTCCGGACGGTGCTCGTCGCCGAGGCCGTCCTCGAGTCCTCGCGGATCCAGCAGGCCGTGCAGCTCGGCACGGACGCCGAAGGAGCAGCAGCATGAACGTCGTCGTCGTCGGGCTCGGCAAGATCGGGCTCCCGCTCGCCGTCCAGTACGCACGATCCGGTGCACACGTCACGGGCCTCGACGTCGCGAGCGGGGTGGTCGACGCGGTGAACGCTGCGACCGAGCCGTTCCCCGGCGAGCACGGGCTCGCCGACGGCCTGCGTGAGGTCGTCCCCACAGGGCTGCTCCGCGCGACCACGGACGCGGCGGCAGCGATCCCCGACGCCGACGTCGTCGTGGTCGTCGTGCCGCTCTTCGTCGATGCCGACGGCATCCCCGACTTCGGCTGGATGGACGCCGCCACCGACACGATCGGCGACCACCTGCGACCCGGCACCCTGGTCGCGTACGAGACGACGCTGCCGGTCGGGACGACCCGTGGCCGCTGGGCGCCCCGGCTCGAGGCCCGCTCCGGACTCGTCGAGGGGCAGGACTTCCACGTCGTCTTCTCGCCGGAGCGGGTCCTGACCGGCCGGGTGTTCGCCGACCTCCGGCGCTACCCGAAGCTCGTCGGTGGCCTCTCCGACCAGGGCTCGGCGCGCGGCCGGGCCTTCTACGAAGCGGTGCTGCAGTTCGACGAGCGCGACGACCTCGGTCGGCCGAACGGCGTCTGGGACCTCCGCACCGCCGAGGCCGCCGAGCTCGCGAAGCTCGCCGAGACCACCTACCGCGACGTCAACATCGCGCTGGCGAACGAGTTCGCCCGGTTCGCCGAACGGCAGTCGATCGACATCGCCGCGGTCATCGACGCCTGCAACTCCCAGCCGTACAGCCACATCCACCGCCCCGGGATCGCGGTCGGCGGTCACTGCATCCCGGTGTACCCGCGGCTGTACCTCTGGAACGACCCGGAGGCCACGGTCGTCCGTGCCGCTCGTGCCAGGAACGCCGCGATGCCGGCCCACGCGGTCGACCTCCTCGAGCGCCTGCACGGCGACCTGCGGGGCCAGCGCGTCGTCGTCCTCGGCGCGGCGTACCGCGGCGGGGTGAAGGAGACCGCGTTCTCGGGGATCTTCGGCACCGTCGACGCGCTCCGGGTCCGCGGCGCATCGGTGACCGTGTCCGACCCCCTGTACTCGGACGTCGAACTCCGCAGTCTCGGGTTCGAGCCCCACGTCGACGGCGGACCGGTGGACGCGGCGGTCGTGCAGGCCGACCACGCCGAGTACGCGACGTGGGACGAGTCCCGGCTCCCCGGCGTCCGCACGGTCGTCGACGGCCGACGGGTCCTCGACGTCGAACGGTGGGCGTCCACCACGGTGACCGCGATCGGTGCTCCGCCCGTGGTCCCCGTGGCCTGACGCCGTGCGGTCCTCGCCCCGACGGCGCCTCCCGGCGATCGCGACGATCCTCGTCGGCACGGTCCTCGGGCAGGGGCTGGTCGTGGCGATCTCACCGCTGCTGACCCGGCTCTACACCCCGGCGGACTTCGGCACGCTCGCGGTCGTCACGGCGGTCGCGAGCATCCTCGGAGCCGGTGCGACGCTCGGCACCGACCGTGCGCTGGTCGTCGCACACGACCGGGCGACGACCAGCGCACTGGTCGCACTCGGTCTGCTCTCGACGCTGGTCGTCGGCGTCGGCACCGCCGGGGTCGCCTGGGTCCTCCGCGGCCACGCGGCACGGTGGTTCACCGCACCGGCCCTCGAGGACCTGTGGTGGACCGTCCCCGTGACAGTCGTCGCGGTGGGGGCGCAACGGATCGCCTCCGCCGTGCTCGCGCGGCGGCAGCAACACCGGTCCATCGCCGTGCGCAACGCCTGCCAGGGCATCGGCCAGTCCGTCTGGAACCTGGCGATGGCCGCGGCCGGTCCGGTCGGGCTGGTGGGCGGCTTGGCGGTCGGCCGGATCGCGGCCGTGCTCGGGATGGTCCGGTTCCGGCGGGGTGACGGCGAGCGGATCACCCCTCGGTCGCTCTCGGCCGCCGCCCGTCACCACCGGCGGTTCCTCGTCATCACGCCGTGGTCCTCGATGCTGAACGTCGTCGGCCAGCAGGCTCCCGGTCTGCTCATCGCGGCGCTGCACGGCAGCGTCGCCGCGGGCTTCGTCGCCCTCACCATGCGGGTGCTCGGTGCGCCCGTCGGCATGGTCGCCGACGCGACCGCGCAGTACGCCGCCGGGGCGTTCGGACTCCGCATCCGCTCGGCCGATCCGGTCCGCAGGCTGCTGGTCCGCCTCGTCGTGCGGTTGGCGCTCGCCGGGGCGGTGGCCGCGGTGGTGGTCGTGCTCCTCGGCCCGGCGGTGTTCTCGACGGTGTTCGGCCCGGAGTGGGCCGTCTCGGGGACGTACGCACAGGTGCTCGTCCCGGCCTTCGCGATCCAGGTCGCGGTGTCGCCGGTCACGCAGGTGCTGTCGATGCTGCAGCGGCAGGGAGCACAACTGGCCTGGGATGGAGCACGGCTCGCGCTGTCCGCTTCGGCAGTGCTCGTGCCGTCGCTGCTCGGTGCGCCGATGCCCGTCGTGCTCCTGTCGCTCGCCTCGGCGATGGCGATCTCGTACGCGGCGGTGCTCCTCATGGTCCTCCGGGCCGCCCGGATCCACGACCGTGGCGCAAGCGGTCGACGGGCTACCAGACGACGACGAGAATATGACATGTAGATAACTCGCGTCGTGGGTGAACGGGCCCATAGTTTCGGTGCATGGCTTCTCGACCGCGTCCGTTCGACATCGTCCACGTCTCGAGTGCGCACCCATGGACCGACAACCGAGTGCACCTCCGTGCTGCGGCGAGCGCGGCGCGTGCCGGGTACCGCACGGCGTTGGTCGCCGTCGCTGCCGCAGGTGTCGGCGCCGATCCGGACTGGCACCTGCCCGATCCCGAGACGGGGGTGTACGTCCGACGCATCCCCGCTCGGCGTCGCGGGCGACGGGTGCTGGTGTCCTCGGTCCAGGTCATCGGGGCGGCACTGTCCTCCCGGGCGCCGGTCGTGCACCTGCACGACCCCGAACTGTTGTGGGCGCTCCCGCTCCTGCGCGTGCTGCGTCGGACGGTGGTGTACGACGCCCACGAAGACCTGCCGGAGCAGGTGCGGGGCAAGGAGTACCTCGGCCCCGTCGCCCGCCGTGGCAGCACGGTTGCGGCGCACGCGGCAGTGGCCCTCGCACGCCGGTCACGCACCGTGGTGGCCGCGACGCCGACCATCGCGCGCCGCTTCCGCGCCGACCGGACCGTCCTGGTCCGGAACGTCCCACGGCTCCGTGCCCAGGACACCGACGCCCCGCCGGCCGCTGCTCGTGGTCAGGTGGCCGTCTACCTCGGGTCGTTGAGCCGCGACCGGGGGATCGACGTCCTGACCGGCGTCGCGGCCTCACCCGGGCTCCCGGACGGCTGGCGTGTGATCACCGCCGGTCCGATCGACTCGGCGGTCGACCGCGGTGCGTTCGACGCACTGGTCGACACCGGGCGCATCGACCACCGGGGCGTCCTGGCACCGCACGCGGCCCGCGACCTGTTGGTGACGGCTCGCGTCGGGCTCCTCCCACTCCTGCCGACGCCGGCCTACGCGGCGTCGATCCCCACGAAGCTCTTCGAGTACCTGGCGGCCGGACTGGCGGTCGTCGCCACCGACGTCCCGCTCTGGCGGGAGCTGCTCGACGGCGCCGACTGCGCGACGTGGGTGCCACCGGGCGACCCGGAAGCCGTCGTGGCCGCACTCCGCCGGTACGACGGCGATCCTGACCTGCTGCGACGGCACGCCGAAGCCGGCCGCGCCCTGGTGCTCGAACGCTTCCGGTGGGACCACGAAGAGCACGTCCTGCTCGACCTGTACCGCTCGCTGTCCGGCGCCTCGCCGATGCCGGAAGCCGTCGGGCGGTGACGCCGCTCCGGACACCCCGGTCGGTCGTGAGCCGACGGGGTGCGCTGTTCGGCGCGGCCGGAGCGATCCCCGCAGCGCTGCTCGCCACCGGGACCCGGACGGCCGCCGCGTCCGGGCGCTCGACTCCCGCACCGGCGGACACGGCCCGGACGGTGACCGACGCCGGGGTCGCCCGGTTGCAGGACGCCGTCGCGGCCACCGACGCGGGTGCCGTGCTCGTCGTGACCCGGCACTGGGCGCTGTCCGAGCCGCTGCGGATCGACCGCGCGATGACGATCCGGTTCGTCGGCGGATCGCTCTCCACCACGCGCGACATCGACATGGTCGTCGTCGCCGCGTCGGACGTCACCATCATCGACGCGGTCCTCCGGGGTTCCGGGTCGGACCACTCCGGGCTCGGTCGGGGTGTCCACGTCGTCGGCACCGTCACCCGGCCGTTCCGCGACGTCCGGATCCTCGGCGCTGACATCCGCGACTTCTCCCACGACGGTGTCCTGCTCGACCACTGCGCGGCGTTCACCGTCGCGGACTGCGTCATCGCCGACGTCGGCTACGCCGGGGTGCTCATGTTCTCCTGCATCGACGGCACGGTGCGCGGCAACCGCATCGCCCGGGTGACCCAGCCTGCGCCGTACCTGAACTCGTACGGCATCGAGGCGGTCCGCGCGACCACCACCGGGCTCCTCGGCGCACCACGTTCGGCCCGGATCGTCATCGCGGACAACCACGTCTCCGACGTCCCCGCGTGGGAAGGCATCGACACCCACGGCGGGCAGTCCATCGCGATCCTCCGCAACCTCGTCGAGAACTGCCGGGTGGGGATCGCCATCGTCCCCTCGAAGGACGAGTCGGACGCCGGCGCCACGAAGTACGCGCCCCTCGACTGCTCGGTCATCGACAACGTCGTCCGCCGCACGACGTCCGGCCCCGGGTCCGGCATCGTCATCCGCGGGGCGGGCGAGACCGTCGGGGACCCCGCCGAACGGGCGAACGGCATCGTCCTCCGCAACACGGTGACGGGGTACGGGGACGGTGACCGCGACGGGGCCGTGCTCGTCTACCTGACGCGGCACCTGATCGTCGCGCACAACCACTGCCCGGGCGGAGTCCGTCGCGGGCTCTCCCTGTACCACTCGAACGACGGCATCACGCTCGTCGGCAACCGGATCGCGGGGCTGCGGCGACAGGGCACGGCGACGTCGGTCGCGATCGACGTCCGCGCCACCGAGAACCGCGGGCACCTGTTGGGCAACCGGTACGAGGGCAGCGTCGAGAGCGGTGCCGTCTACGGGGTGCTGTGCCGCCAGACGGCCAACGACCTGGTGCTCGTGGACAACGACTGGGCCGCGACGACGACAGCGGTCGTGGCCGGTGCCGGCGCGGTGCTCCGGGTCCGCGAGGGCTGAGCTGCCCGACGTCCCGGCACCTTCCGCCGGCCGGTCCGGCCAGCGGTCCGCGCACGTGCTGCAGCATCGCGGCGCCCAGCACCCTGCACCGGCGCCGCGCGGAGCAGCATCGGCGCTGGTGCCGGTGCCGCTGCCTGCGTCAGCGCGGGTGCGGGTGCTCCGCCCACGAGTGCCGAGCGGCGGCCGCTCCGGGATCGTGCTCGCAGCCGATCGTCGCCCGGAACGGTGGGCCGTCGTCTGGGCGAGGCGCGCTCCCAGCCACTGCGCGGGGCGATCAGCAGGATCAGCGTCCCCATCAGCAGCCCGTGCGAGAGCATCGCCGTGAAGATGGACGTGTTGGACAGCATGATGCTCGGCATCACCACCGCCATCGCCGCGACCCGCATCGGGAGCCCCCGGCTCGCGCCGTCGAGGAACCGCAGCCAGACGAACAGCGCAGCCGCCGCGACGAAGATCCCGATCCACCCCAGGTTCGCGAACCCGTCGGCGAACAGGTTGGCGTTCGCGTAGCCCACCGACCCGGGCACCAGGTAGTCGGAGATCCGTTTCGGCGGCGGCAGATCGTACGGGTACTCGATCCAGGGGCTGAGGAACGAGTACCCGTACCGGGCGACGGGGTTGTCGGAGAAGTAGTCGACGTACACCGAGGACAGCAGCCCCGGCGTCAGCATGAAGCGGCGGGTGAACACCGACGTCCAGGTGATGCCGCCCTGCACCTCGTCGGCGACCGCGGAGACGATCATGATCGCGAGGGGCGCGCCGAGGAAGGCGAGTGACCGCGCCGGCTTCGCGCCCCGGAACAGCACCGCCATGCCGAGGACGGCGATGAACGAGAACAGGACCGCCTTGAACCCGGTGCTCGAGTACAGCAGGAACTGCCCGGCCAGGGCGAGGACCACCAGGGACGGGCGGCGACGGAAGATGCCGCGCGCGAGGACCAGCGGGTTGATCACGTACGCCTGCCCGGTCAACAGGTACCCGAGGGCCCCGCCGGTCCCGACGTCGGCCGAGTAGTCGGCACGCACCTCGTAGATGTCGTCGAGCGCCAGGAACCGGATGTGGACGCCGACCGTCGCCGCCATCAGGCCGTACGTGACGAGGGAGTAGAGGCCGCACACCAGCCAGGTGAGCGTGCCACGGTCGATCCGCCGCGCGCCGATGACCAGCACGTCGTCCGCCGCCTCGACCCGGGCTGCCGGAGCAGTCGCGCTGCTCGGTGTGGCCAGGCTGACCAGTGCGAACGCCGTCCCGACCGCGGCACTCAGCGCGATCGCCGTGGCGGTGGACACGTACCCGGTCGAGATGCTCATGATCATCGTCGGGCTGACGCACACGACGAAGATCGTCCAGAGCACGACGTGCGACGGCCGGGCGAGCACCCGGGGGAGCGTCAGCGCCACCCCGGTCGTCAGCACGATGACGACGAGCAGCGCCTGCCAGGGCGCGGGGACGTAGCCGTACCCCAGGTACGAGAAGATCGGTGCGACGAGGTTCGCCGAGATCCAGTTCATCGTGAGGCCGAGGAGCCCGACCGCGACGAACACGCCCGTCACCCGTCCCACCGGACGCGCGAGCTCGGCGCGGTCGATCGTCGCCCGCGTCACCGGGTGGCCGTCGGCGTCGGTCGTGCTGCGCGGACGCCGGGCAGGAGTTCGTCGTACATCTCGACCAGCCGCTCGGCTTCCGGGGCCCAGGTGAACCGCGCGGCCGCCCGCCGGGCCTCGGCACCGTGTCGCTCGAGGAGCGCGGGGTCGTCCGCGTACCGGCGGATCGCCTCCGCGATGGCTGCGGGGTCGTCGGCCGGGACGAAGGTCACGCACTCGACCCCGCGCAGCAGGTGCCGCCACAGGGGGATGTCGGTGGCGATGACGGCGAGCCCGGCCGCGAGGTACTCGAACAGCTTCGTCGGGAAGATCTGGTCGGTGACGGGCGTCCGACGGAAGGGGACCACGCCGATCCGGGAGCGGAGGAGCAGGTCGCGCGCCTCCATGGGACCGACGACGCCGCCGTGCACAGCCCGGCCGGTGGCCTCGGCGGCACGCAACCGCTCCGTCGACGTCGCCCCGTCGATCGAGCCGACCATCTCGACCCGCCATCCCGCCGGGAACGACGGTTCCTCGACGACGGACGCGAGCACGTCGATGCCACGGTCGTGACTCAGGACGCCGACGTGCGCGACCAGGGCGGGCCGCGCCTCCAGGCCGACCTGGGCGTCGTCTTCCGGACGCGCGAAGGGGAAGTTGTGGATCGCGATCCGGCGCGGTGCCGGGAACCGGCGTCCGGTCCACTCGGTCGCGGTGACCACCCGGTTCGCGGTCCCGGCCACGCGGAGCAGCCCGTGCGAGAGCCACGCGAACACGGCACGCTGCCGGTGGGTCAGGTAGTCCTTGCCCCAGACCTGGTCGGGCAGGTCCTCGTGCGCGTCGTAGACGACGGTGCGGCCGGCCAACCGGAGCACCGGGATGGTCCAGATGAGCTCGGGATCGTGCAGGTGCACCACCCGGGCACGTGACCGCAGGGCGAGGGTGAGCGCCTGCGTCGTCGACACGACCATGCGCCGGATACGCGCACGCCGTGGGATCCGCACCACCTCGACGGCCGTGGGTGGGGCGCCGAGGTCGGACTCGACCGCGATGAGGCGGACGCGGTAACCGGCGTCGGCGGCTGCCGCGGCTTCCCGCAGGTGGACGCGGTTGTCGACCCAGGGGTGGGCGCTGGAGACGTGGACGATGTCGGGGAGCATGCTCGGGTTTCCTCGGACGGGACGGGACGGGGGATGGTCAGGCGGCGACAGTGTCGGCGAGGACGCCGGCCAGGACGCCGGCCAGCCGGCGGTAGTCGTGCTGGCGGACGACGTGGTCGCGACCGCGGGCACCCATGGCCTCGCGTTCGGCGGCGGGCATCGCCGCGAGCGTGAGGATGCCCTCGGCGATCGCCTCGGGGTCGTCCGGCCGGACGTGCAGGCCACTGGCCGATGCGGCCACCGGCTCGAGCGTGACGGGTGCTCCGACGAGCAGCGGGCGGCCGAGCAGCATGTACTCGTACTGCTTGTTCATCGAGACACCGTGTCGGTAGAGGGGCAGGTCGTGCATGTTGACGACCAGGCAGTCCGCTCGGCGTCCGATGCGGCGGGCGTCGTCCTGCGGCACCCGTCCGTCCCAGATCACGTCCACGCCGGCCTGGAGGCGCGACGCACGTTCGCGGAGCGCGCTGACGTCCGATCCGTCCCCGACCATGCGGAGCTCCAGGCGCGGGCCGCCGCTCGCGGCGGCCCGGCGGGCGGCGAGGTCGAAGCCGTCGAGGACGGCTTCGAGCGCGTTCGCCGGCCCCATCGAGCCGATGTAGGTGACCGTGAAGCGGTCGTCAGCGGGCGCGGGCGCGAGTGCGGTGTCGGGCTCGTCCGCGGGCTCTTCGGGTGCGTCGGGTTCACCGGGCTCGCCGGGTTCGTCGGCTGGCTCGTCGAGCGCGACACCGTTCGGGACCCAGGTGAAGGGCGTGGGCTGACCGCGGTCGGCGTAGTACCGGCCGACGCCCTCGAGCGGGGAGACGATGTGCGCTGCCCGACGGACGACGGTCCGTTCCAGCCGTCGGAGCAGCCGGACCACGGAGTGCCGTTCGGTCATGCCCGCCAGCCCGAGGGCTGACTCCGGCCAGAGGTCGCGCGGCTCGAAGACGAACGGCACGCCCATCCGTCGAGCGAGCACCGAGGCGCCCCACGCGGCCAGGGGGTGGAAGGACCCACCGATCACGATGTCCGGTCGGGGGAGCCCCCGGAGCGACCCCGGTCGGAGCAGCAGCGCGGTGAACAGGCCGATGTCGGCGATGCGACGGATCGCCCGGCGGGCGCCGGCACCACGGTGGTCGACTCCGCGGAGCCAGCAGAACTCGTACCCGTCGCCCGTCCAGCGCTCGCGCAGCGTCCTCCCGTGCAGGTGGGAGCGGCCGGACGGGTGGTCCGTGCCGGCAGCGATGACCACCGTGCGCCACCCGTGCTCGGTCAGACCCGCGGCGAGGTGCTGGTGCCGGGTCGCGCGGCCGTCCCGCTCGCGGTGGTGCGCGTAGTGGTTGACGATCCAGACGGTCCTCACCGTGATCCACCCGTCATCGCCGCGGTCCCCTCGAAGACGTCGGAACTGACGTGGCCCGGCGCGGCGATGCCCTCGCGTCGGAGCACGACGACGACCGTGCGGAGCAGGATGCGGAGGTCGAGGCCGAGGGTCACGGTGTCGACGTACTCGACGTCCGACCGGAGCCGCTCGGGCCACGGGAGGGCGTTGCGGCCACGGACCTGGGCGAGACCGGTCAGACCGGGCAGGACGTCGTGTCGGCGGGACTCCTCGGCGGTGTAGAGGTCGAGGTACCGGCAGAGGGTCGGGCGGGGGCCGACGAAGCTCATGTCACCCCGCAGGATGTTCCACAGGCTGGGGAGTTCGTCCAGGCTCGTCGACCGCAGGAAGGAACCGAACGGTGTGAGGCGGTCGCTGTCGCTGACGAGTCCGGCTGCGGGGTCCGGCTCGAGCATCGTGCGGAACTTCAAGATGGTGAACGTCTCGCCGTGGAGCCCGGGGCGGGGCTGCCGGAACAGCACGGGACGACCGAGCCGAGCCGCGACCAGGACGGCGACGACGGCGAGCACCGGAGCGAGTGCGACGAGCGCGAGGGAAGTGCCGACGATGTCGGAGAGGCGCTTGGCGCGGAGCGTGCGCGTGCGGCGGGGGGACTGCATGGGTCGTGTCCTTGTCATCGGTCAGAAGGGCGAGCGCTCTTGTACTCGGAGCGGTAGTACGCGCTCCGGGAGGCCTTGTGCTTGGTCTTGGTCAGGACGATGCCGGCGACCTGCTGGCCGACGCGCGTCAGTGCCTCGATCGCGAGTCGGACGTCGGAACGCTTCGTCTGGTTGGCGGCGGTGACCAGCAGGGTCGTCGACACGAGCGTGCTGACGAGCGCCGAGTCGGTGACCGCGAGGACCGGCGGTGTGTCGACCAGGACGACGTCGTAGTTGGCGGCCAGCTCGGCGAGGACCCGTGCCATCGCTTCGGAACCGATGAGTTCGCTGGGGTTCGGGGGGATCGTGCCGGCGGGCAAGACCGAGAGGCCGTCGAGGCCCCAGTCCTGCAGGACGTCGTCGAGCTCGACGCGGCCGACGAGCAGGTCGGTGAGCCCGACGGCGCCTTCGAGGCTCATCACGGCGGCGACGTTCGGGCGACGGAGGTCGGCATCGATGATGACGGTCCGCATGCCGCTCTTGCTCAGGGCGATCGCGAGGTTCGCGGTGGTGGTCGTCTTGCCCTCGGACGGCCTGGCGCTGGTCACGGCGATGGTCGGTGCGCCGCTGGTGCGGAGGAACTGGATGTTCGTGCGGAGGCTGCGGAAGGCCTCGGACCGCGCCGAGTTCACCTCGTCGCGGATGATCAGCGGGTGGCGGGCGGCGTCGGCGTCGAACGCGATGTCGCCGACCACGGGGACGTCGTCGTCCAGGTCCTCGCTGGAGCGGACGCGCGTGTCGACCGCAGCGCGGAGCAGCGCGAGTGCCGCGCCCGCTGCGAGACCGCCGAGCAGACCGAGTGCGAGGTCGGCGGCCTTGCGCGGGGCGATGGGACTCAGCGGTCGGGACGCGGGTGTGACCTCTTCGAGCCTGACGGACGGCGCTTGGTCGGCGCCAGCGGGCTCGATCTCCTGCACGACCGTGGCGAGGCTCTTGCCGATCTGCTCGGCGATCGTGGCCGCTGCCTTGGCGGACCCGTCCTGCACGGCGATCTTGATGATCACGGTGCCGGCGTCGACCGAGGTGGTGACCTGGGAGGCGAGTGCCGCGGGGGTGGTGTCGAGGTCGAGCTCGTCGATGACCCCCTGCAGCACGCGGGGAGAGGTCGCGAGTTGCATGTACGACTTGATCTTCTGCTGCGCGGCGGTCGACCCCTGTGCGATCTCGCCCGCGGTCGCCGAGGTGTCGCCAGCGACCGACACGTAGTACGAGGTCGATGCCTCGTAGGTGGGTGGGGTGACGCTCGTGACGACGAGGGATGCACCGGCTCCGAGGAGCGTTGCACCGGCGATGATCCACCAGCCCGAGAGGAGGGCGCGGATGACGGCGAGGTAGTTCAAGAGGAGCCTCCGGTCGGGTTGCTGGACCAGTGTAAAACATCACATCTGAAAGAACAATACGGCGCGCAGAAGGGGACGGGAAGACTTGCTCCCGTCCCCTTCTCGGTGCCGTCGGCGGTCGGACTCAGCCCGCTGCGGTGATGGTGTTCCCCTTGCCCTGGTCGTCGACCTTGGGTGCCTCCCCCTTGTAGGTGAGGGTGTTGTTCGACCCGCTGAAGTAGACCTTCTTCGTCGAGGAGACCGAGATCGTGGCGTTGCTGGCCTCGACGGTGATGGTGTCGATCGTGCCGAGGTCGTAGGTGCGGTCCGAGCTGATGAGGTTCGCCGCTGCGCAGTCCTCGGTCGTGATCGTCTTGTCCGAGTCCTCGTCGTCGTCCCAGAGCTGCACGGCTCCGTCGATGCACTCGTTGTAGGTGGTCTGGGCCGCCTTCGTGGTGCTCGAGGCGGTGGGGGCGGGGTCCTTCGCGTCGGACGAGCTGCACGCCGTGACGCCGAGCGCGGCGACGAGGGCGATGGATGCTGCGGCGAGACCGCGGCGGATCGTGGTGTTCATCGGGTTTCCTCTCCGAGGAGTTCGTTCGGCGGTGACGCCGTGCGGAAGAAGGGGAGGCCCCTCCCGTCGCGCGGACGGGAGGGGCCAGGGTGCTACTTGGTGTCGGCCGGCAGGGTGAAGAGCTCGCTGAGCTCCGTCTTGCCGTTCTTGGTCTGCTCGAGGGCGAAGCGGAACTCGGTCGCGCCGCGGGAGACCGCGCGGTCGAAGGTCCAGTTGCCCTGGGCGTCGACCTCGAACGTGCCGGGGACGATCTGCGTGCCGGTGATGTTCAGCACGCGGTAGCTCGCGCCGGGCTCACCGGTACCGGTGAAGGTGTTCACGACACCGGGAGTGACGGAACGGTTGGCGACGGTGACCGGAGCGAAGTCCGCGGCGTTGATCGTGAACAGTTCGGACTTCTCGACCTGGCCGTTCTTGGTCTGTTCGATCACGAAGCGGAAGTTCGACGCACCGTTGGAGACGACACGGTCGAAGGTCCAGTTGCCCCGGGCATCGACCTCGTGGGTACCGGGGACGATCTGCGTGCCCGAGATGTTCAGGACGCGGAACGTCGCACCGGGCTCACCGGTTCCGGTGAAGGTGTTCGAGCGGCCCGGCGTGACGCGCTCCGGCGTGGTGACGGTCACCGGGGCGAGTGCCGCGGCGTTGATCGTGAACAGCTCGGACTTCTCGGTCTGGCCGTTCTTGGTCTGCTCGATGACGAAGCGGAAGTTCGACGCGCCGTTGGAGACGACGCGGTTGAACGACCAGTTGCCCTGCGCGTCGACCTCGAAGGTCCCGGGGACGATCTGGGTGCCGGAGACGTTGAGCACGCGGAACGTGGCGCCGGGCTCGGCCGTGCCGGTGAAGGTGTTCGTCAGGCCCGGACGGACGGCGGCCGGCGTGGTGACGGTCACCGGTGCGAGGGCGGACGCGTTGATCGTGAACAGCTCGGACTTCGCGACCTGGCCGTTCTTGGTCTGCTCGATCACGAAGCGGAAGTTCGACGCACCGTTGGAGACGACGCGGTCGAAGCTCCAGCGGCCATCGGCGCCGACCTCGAAGGTCCCGGGGACGATCTGGGTGCCGGAGACGTTGAGCACGCGGTAGGTGGCGCCGGGCTCGGCCGTGCCGGTGAAGGTGTTCGAGCGACCCGGGGTGACCGAGGCCGGACCGGAGAGCCTGATCGGGGCCAGCTCCGTGCGGCCCTCGACCGTCGCGATGACGGTCTTGCGATTGATCTCGCGGTCGTTGATCTTCTGGATGACGACGAGGTCGTTGTCGCCGAACTCGAGGTCGCCGACCGTGATGGACCAGGCGCCGGTGGTGGCGTCGGCCTTGGCCGTCTCGTCACCGATGGAGATGTCCGCACCGGGGGTGGCCGTGCCGGACACGACGGCGGAGCGGGCGTCGTTGTCGACCGACGAGACCTCGGCGGTCAGGGCCACCACCGAGGTGCCGACCGTGGTGGACGTCGAGCCCTGGGCGCGGAAGTCGTTCGTGCTGCTCGTTCCGCTGAAGTCGAAGTCCATGGAGCTCGGGCTCTCGGGAGCCTCGGCACCGGCGGTGACCCCGACCATGAAGCGGTACTGCTGGTCCGCCGGGCGCTCGCTGGCCCAGTCCGCGTCGAACGTCAGGGTCGTGTTGTCGTTCGACAGACGGCCGTTCGAGAGCGGGATGGACGTGGATGCGTTCCACGCGGTGTTGCCGACGCGACGCCACGAGCCCTGGACGGTGTCCTGCTCGGAGAAGGTCGCACCATCCGGAGCGGTCAGCACGACGGTGCCCTTGGTGTTCGTGCGGGAGACGCGGTTCTCTACGACGAACGGGACCTGGGTGGCCTCGCCGCGCTCGAGTTCGACGGGGCCCTGGTCGACGCCGAAGAGGCCGCCGCCCTCGACGATCGTGGGGGACACGGCCGTACGGTCATGCTCGGTGCCGTTGATCTTCTGGACCACGGCAAGGTCGTTCTTGCCCACGGCAAGACCCGTCACCGTCATCGACCACGAACCGGAGGTCTTGTCGGCTTCGACCTCGTGGCTGCCGATCGACACCTTCGCACCAGGTGTCGCCGTTCCGGACACCACCGCACTCTTGGCGATGTTGTTCGTCGTCTGGACCGAAGCAGACAAGGGGCTCGAGATCCCCGGAACCGTTGCGGCTTCGCTCTTAGTCGTAGTGAGGCGGATCGCCCCGTATGAATGTCCATTAGCCGGATCCAGCATCGACCCGATTGTCGTTCCGATATACCGCCTGACTCCACCAACCGATGTACTCAAGGTTCCGTCGGTGTCCAGGGACCAAGTGTTTGCAGCATTTGCGCCGCTAGCACATCGCTGTGGAGTGCCCGTGGAGTTCGTTAGGCCCCAGAGGACGTACCAGCCAGACGATGAGAACGAGAACAGGCAAAGATTGCCACTTCGATTCAACGTGATCATGCCCGATTTGCCAACCTCCGGCAGGTTGAGTTGCGCACCTCCCGATGGAGAGGAACTCTCTTGGAAAAGCTGCCCATTGGCCGTGCCGTTAGCAACGAGGTAGCGGTTGGGTCCGATCTGGAGGGCGCCGGTCGAGGCATTGGTCTTGACAGCATCAGCGGCGGTGGCGGCAGGGGCGCCGAAGGACAGGCCGGACACGATGGTGGCTGCGGCGAGCCCGGCCGCACCCATGGACTTGAGGGCGAAGGAAGCCCTCTTCTTGTGAGACATGTGCATCTTTCAGGACAGGCCGCAGGCAGCGGCTGTGCGGGAAGGGACACGCCCGTCGAGGTACTCCAACCGCGCATGTACATCCAGAATATCATGTGAAATACCAACATACGAACGTGCTAGTGCTGCAGGGCTGCGCCTGGGAGTTGAGTGGGATTGGCGCAGGTTCGTCACGCCTGAAGTTGACTCCAGCCGACTCAGGAGTAGAGTTGAGTCCATCGGACGCAAGTCCAACGACTTACCCCCAAGCAAGAGGAGCAACACATGGGACGTGCAGTAGGCATCGACCTCGGAACCACCAACTCCGTCGTCTCCGTACTCGAAGGTGGCGAGCCCACCGTCATCGCCAACGCCGAGGGCATGCGCACCACGCCGTCGATCGTGGCGTTCACGAAGGACGGCGAGGTCCTGGTCGGCGAGACCGCGAAGCGCCAGGCCGTGACGAACGTCGACCGCACCATCGCGTCGGTCAAGCGTCACGTCGGCACCGACTGGACCACCGAGATCGACGGCAAGAAGTACACGCCGCAGGAGATCTCGGCCCGCACCCTCGGCAAGCTCAAGCGCGACGCCGAGCAGTACCTCGGCGAGGACGTCACGGACGCGGTCATCACCGTGCCGGCGTACTTCAACGACGCCGAGCGCCAGGCCACGAAGGACGCCGGTGAGATCGCCGGCCTCAACGTCCTCCGCATCATCAACGAGCCGACCGCGGCCGCCCTGGCCTACGGCCTCGACAAGGGCAAGGAAGACGAGCTCATCCTGGTCTTCGACCTCGGTGGCGGCACGTTCGACGTCTCCCTCCTCGAGGTGGGCAAGGACGACGACTTCTCGACGATCCAGGTCCGCGCGACCTCCGGTGACAACCGCCTCGGTGGCGACGACTGGGACCAGCGCATCGTCGACTACCTGGTCAAGAAGTTCAAGGACGAGCACGGCGTCGACCTGTCCACGGACAAGATCGCCAAGCAGCGCCTGAAGGAAGCTGCTGAGCAGGCAAAGAAGGAGCTGTCGTCGCAGATGTCGGCGAACATCCAGCTCCCGTACCTGACGCTCACCGCCGAAGGCCCGCTGAACCTGGACGAGACCATCTCGCGCGCACAGTTCGAGCAGATGACCTCCGACCTGCTCGACCGCACCAAGAAGCCGTTCAACGACGTCATCAAGGAAGCCGGTGTCTCGGTCAACGACATCGCCCACGTGGTCCTCGTCGGTGGCTCGACCCGCATGCCCGCCGTGGCCGAGGTCGTCAAGTCGCTGACCGGTGGCAAGTCCCCGAACCAGGGCGTCAACCCGGACGAGGTCGTCGCCGTCGGCGCCGCACTGCAGGCCGGTGTCCTGAAGGGCGAGCGCAAGGACGTCCTGCTCATCGACGTCACGCCGCTGTCGCTCGGCATCGAGACCAAGGGCGGCCTGATGACGAAGCTCATCGACCGCAACACCGCGATCCCGACCAAGCGGAGCGAGACCTTCACGACCGCTGACGACAACCAGCCGTCGGTCGCCATCCAGGTCTTCCAGGGCGAGCGCGAGTTCACCCGCGACAACAAGCCGCTCGGCACCTTCGAGCTCACCGGCATCGCACCGGCTCCCCGTGGCGTCCCGCAGGTCGAGGTCACCTTCGACATCGACGCCAACGGCATCGTGCACGTGTCCGCCAAGGACAAGGGAACGGGCAAGGAGCAGTCGATGGTCATCTCCGGCGGTTCTTCGCTGCCGAAGGAGGACATCGAGCGCATGGTCCGCGAGGCCGAGGAGCACGCCGCCGAGGACAAGGCCCGTCGCGAGGCCAACGAGCGTCGCAACCAAGCCGAGCAGCTCGTCTACTCGATCGAGAAGCTCATCAAGGAGAACGACGAGAAGCTCCCCGCGGACGTCAAGTCCGAGGTGCAGGCCGACGTCGACGCGCTCAAGTCCGCACTCGCGGGCGAGGACGACGACGCGGTGAAGACCGCCTTCGACAAGCTCAACGAGTCGCAGGGCAAGCTCGGCCAGGCCATCTACAGCCAGCAGGACGCAGCAGCCGGCGCCGCCGGTGGCGAGCAGCCCGCGGGTGAGCAGCCGGCCGACGACGAGGACATCGTCGATGCCGAGGTCGTGGACGACGAGGACGACAAGGACAAGAAGTAACGATGACGGATCCCAAGGACAACGCGCCCAACGAGGACGAGCCCCAGGTCGAGGGCGACGCCACGAACGCGGCGGAGCCCGAGGACCTCATCGAGGCGGAGGGGCCCGACGTCGAAGTACCGACGGACGGCCCCGCCGCCGGGGGCCCGGCGGCCGATGCAGCGAACGACCTCTCCCCGGAGGACGAAGCGCTGCTCGCCGACGCCGCCCGCGGCATCGCCGAGGACAAGCTGAGCACCGAGGACCGCGACCTCGTCGCCGAGATGCGTGCGGACATGCTCCGTGCGCAGGCCGAGCTGGTGAACTTCCGGAAGCGCGTCGAGCGTGACCGTGAGGCCAACCGCGAGGTCGCCATCGCCGAAGTGGTGCGGGCCCTGCTGCCGGCGCTCGACGACCTCACGCGGGCCGAGGCCCACGGTGACCTCGCCGAGGGCCCGATGCAGGTCATCGGCCAGAAGATCCGCGGGGGCTTCGAGAAGTTCAAGCTCGTGCAGATCGGCGAGAAGGGCGAGGCGTTCGACCCGAACATCCACGAGGCGATCGTCCAGCTCCCCACCCCGGGTGCCACCGGACAGACCGTCGCGGACGTCGTCGAGCCGGGCTACAAGCTCGGCGAGCGCGTCCTCCGCGCGGCCAAGGTCGCGGTGGCGGTCCCGGCCTGAGCCGGGTCCCCACGGTGACGACAGAAGAAGGCAGGTGATCCATGGCCAGTCAGGATTGGTTCGACAAGGACTTCTACAAGGTCCTCGGCGTGTCCAAGGACGCCTCCGACGCCGAGCTGAAGAAGACGTACCGGAAGCTCGCGCGGCAGTTCCACCCGGACTCCAACCCGGGTGACGCCGCCGCCGAGAACCGCTTCAAGGAGATCAGCGAGGCGTACTCGGTGCTCTCCGACAAGGAGCAGCGCCAGGAGTACGACCAGGTCCGCGCCATGGGCTCCGGCGCCCGCTTCACGGCGGGCGGCGGGGGCCAGGGCGGGTTCGAGGACGTCTTCGGCGGGATGTTCGGGCAGCAGGGTGGTGGCGGACAGCGCGTCCGCTTCGGCCAGGGCGGTCCCGGCGGTGCCGGCGGCTTCGAGGACATCCTCGGCGGGATGTTCGGCGGGGGCGGTGGCTTCGGCCAGACCTCCGGCGGCTACCGCGGCTTCGGCGGGCCGACGAAGGGCCGCGACGTCACGGCGTCGACGACCCTCGACTTCACCACGGCGATCGCCGGTGACACCGTCAAGCTGTCGCAGGGCAACGGCCGACCGGTGAACGTCCGCATCCCCGCGGGCGTCGCCGACGGTCAGAAGATCCGTCTGCGTGGTCGCGGCGAGCCCTCGCCCGACGGTGGTGAGGCCGGTGACCTCGTGGTCGCCGTGTCGGTGCGGAAACACCCGGTGTTCGAGCGCGACGGGCTCAACCTGCGCGTGGACGTCCCCGTGACGTTCACCGAGGCAGCGCTCGGCGCGACGATCGAGGTCCCGACGCTCGGTGGTTCGCCCGTGAAGCTCAAGGTCGCCCCCGGCACGCCGTCGGGTCGCGTCCTGCGTGTCAAGGGCCGCGGCGTCACGACGAAGAACGGCACCGGTGACCTGCTCGCGACCGTCCAGGTCGCGGTGCCGTCGCACCTGTCGGACAAGCAGCGCGAGGCCGTCGAGGCACTCGCGGCTGCGCTGCCCGACGAGAACCCCCGCGAGGACCTCCTCGCCAAGGCGCGCGACTAGCGTCGCGCACTGAATGCAGTAGACCCGGCCTGGAGGAACGGCGCGGCTTCCTGACGGACGCTCGCCGTTCCTCCAGGCTGGTTTCCACCCCACGCGGACGACGGAAAGGAACGCGCCATGACCGACATGGACGAGAACTCGCCCGTCTTCGCGATCGCGGTCGCTGCGGAGCTCGCCGAGATGCACCCGCAGACGCTGCGGCAGTACGACCGGCTCGGCCTGGTCGTGCCGGGTCGCACCCGGGGTGGGTCGCGGCGGTACTCGATGCGTGATGTCGTGCAGTTGCGTGAGATCGCGCGACTCGGCTCCGAGGGGGTGTCGCTGGAGGGGATCCGGCGGGTGCTGGACCTGGAGAACGAGAACCGGGCGCTGCGCGACCGGGTGCGGGAGCTCGAGTCGGCGTTGGCCGACCAGCTCATCAACCGGCCGGGCGCGCGGGTCTTCGCCGCCACCGCGAGTGGTGCGGCGATCTCGCTCAAGGCGGGGTCGCGGCCGCAGCGGAACACACAGATCGTCCTGTACCGCGGGCCGCGCTGACACGGGTGCTCGTACCGACCACGGACAGCGGACGCCTCCTGCTCGGAGGCGTCCGCTGTCCGTTCGTGGGGGTTCTCAGCGAGTGGGTGCGACGCCGACCGGGTACTCGAAACCGGTGACGGCCCGGGCCGTGATCGTGTTCGCGTTGCCGAAGTACTCGAGTGCTCGAGCGGGAGTCCCGGTGACCCGCAGGGCTCCCGACTCCGTTCGAGTCCACAGGGTGCGCGCAGCGTCGCACGAGTTCGACACGATGGTCCACCCGTTGCCGTTGGGACCGAAGGCCTGCAGGCACTTCCCGTTCTCGAACGTCACCTGACCCGTGTCACCGACCGCGGGAGCGGTGACCGTCGCCGCGCGCGATTCGGCGCTCTCGAACGAGGTGAGCATGCCTGCGGATGCGATCACGGCGCCGTCCGATCGGAGGTCGAACGGCATGTAGACGTCGGCCTGCCGTTCCACCACGAGGGGGATGCGTTCGGTCGTGTCGGGCGCGTCACCGGTGTCGGCGTGTGCCGCCGTGGGGACCAGGGTGATGGCTGCGATGGCGGCGAGGGTGATGGACAGAGCCCGGAGGGGCCGGGCGTGCTGGAGCTTCTTCACCTCACCAGCATATGTGTATCAGTGTGAAATACGAAAAGGGCGCCCGGGCAGAACCCAGGCGCCCCTCTCTCGACAGGCGGTCACCGGGTGTTCGCGAAGACTTCCGCCAGCGTCGTCCCGTAGGTGGTCCCCGAGATCGACACCTCGAACTTGAACTGGAACTTCGTGGCGCCGCTGGAGACGACCCGCTCGAAGCTCCAGTTGCCCTCGGGGTCGACCGTGACGGTGCCGGGCACGATCTGTGTGCCCGATGCGTTGAGCACGACCATCGTCGCCCCGGCCGGTCCGGTGCCCTCGAAGGTGTTCAGGACGCCGGGGTCGACGGCGCGCGTGCTGATCTCGACCGGCGCGAAGCCCTCGTTGGCAGCGATCGTGAAGAGCTCGGACGGCTCCGGTCCCTGTTCGCCCTTCGTCTGCTCGATCACGAACTGGAAGCTCGCGGAACCGTTCGTCACCACTCGGTCGAAGGACCAGTTGCCCTCGTCGTCGACCTGGCGCGTGCCGGGTACGACCTCTGCTCCCGAGACGTTCAGGACGCGGTAGCTTGCACCGGGTTCGCCGGTTCCGGAGATCCGGTTCGACACCCCGGGCGTGACGGTCGCCGGCCCCGAGAGTCGGACCTGGGTCAGGCGGCCGGTCTCGCCGGGGTTGATGGTGACCTGCGCAGTGGTGGTGTTGTCGCCCTTCGAGCCCTGGACGACCCGCAGGACGTGCTCGGCTCGGTCCAGCGAGTTCGTGTCGACGAACCAGCGGCCGCTGGGCAGGACCCCCTCGGTGCTGCGGCCGACCGTGCGCTCGCCGTCGGCGGTCACCTCGACCACCTCGATGGTGGACCCCGGTTCGCCACTACCCGACATCGAGACCGAACCGCCAGCGTGGGCGGCGCCCTCGGCCGGGGTGGCGATGCTCACCGCGGCGCCGTAGTCGACCTCGCGGGTCACCTCGTTCGCGGTGTCGCGGATGCCGTCGACGAACTGTGCGGCAGTGATCCGGAGGACACCACCGGCATCGGGTGCGGGGATCGTCGTCTCCCACGCTCCGTTCGGACCTGCCGTGACCGTGTCGCCGAGCTGGTTCCCCGCGGCGTCGTACAGGCGGACCGCGGCCTCGGGCTGCGCGCTCCCACTGGCCGTCACCGGATCGGACAGGGCGTCGGCGAAGGTCGTCTCGAACGTGAGCGGTGCCACCGTCAGCGTGATCTCGAGCTCGGCGGTCCCGGTGCGTTCGGTGCCCTCGTACTGCTCGAGCTCGAGGGTGCTGGTGCCGAGGGGCAGGTTCGTGACGCGGGCCGTCCAGCGACCGTCGGGCCCGACGACCTGCGGGTTCCGCCCGTCGATGAGCACCGTCGCGTCGGGCGTCCCCGTGCCGGAGACCTGGGCGCTCCGCGTCGTGACGTCAGTGGAGTCCACCCGTGCGGTGAACGACGGCGTGAAGTCCTCGGTGTTCGGCAGTCGGTCGGCGACGTTCTGGGACTGCAGGCGCATCACGCGGTCGGTGTTGAACAGGCCGAGGAACCCGCGGTTGTAGGTCGACTGCAGGCCGGTGCCGATCGGGTTGTTCGAGCCGGTGTTCGCCGCGGTGCGGAACTGCTGCTTGGCATCACCGTCGACGCACGTCTCGAGGGTGACGGGCGAGTAGCTCGTGATCGAGGCCGTGGCGGCCGTGAGGCACAGGTCGGGGTCCGACAGCGGTCGCACGGTGGTGACCGCTCCGGGCTGCGGGATGGACCACCGCACGGCGGCCGCGCGGGCGGCAGCCAGGGTGCTGGCTCGGTTCGCCGGGATCTCTGCGCCGGCCGCTGCCGCCGAGGGTGCGCTGTACCGCGGGGTGGACGGGTCACCGGCGAACGCCGAGGTCTCGGTGACGAGCGGGCCGACCAGGGTCAGCTCCGACTCGTCGAGCTCGGCCGCGGCGGCTGGGGACAGCCCGGCGGTCGCAGCGATCGTCAGGACCGTCAGGCCGGTTGCCGTGCGCGCGGTGGTCCTGCGGGAGTGTCTCGTCATCGATGTGTCTCTCTCGTCTCTGAGGGCGGACGGTCGGTGTCGTCCGTGTCCGGTCGACCCGGATGGAACGCAACATATCAGCACTCGTGAAGCCATCGACCATGCGGCAATGCGAGATACAGAATGGCCCTCGTATGGTGGAATACCAGGACGTGGACGGTGTGATCGCGGCGCCGTACGGTTGCGCCGACACGGCGGGGCGATCGGCACGACGAGGGGGCAGGGATGGACGACCGAGGGAGACCGGAGGAACGTGTTCGACGTCGTGTGCTGATCGCTGCGGTGCTCGGCGGAGTCGGCCTGGCCGCGACCGTGGTCCTCGGGCGACGCCCCGGGTCGACCGAAGCGGCCGACGACCCGGACGGCGACCAGCTGCAGGCGGCACTGGACGCGGTGCCCTCCGGAGGGGAGTACGTGATCGACCGGGTCTGGGCGCGCTCGCGGAGTCTCGTCGTCCGGCGTCCACTGCGACTGCGGTTCACCGGCGGCGGTGCCCTCCGCATGACGACTGCGTCGACCGCCCTCCTGGTGCAGGCGTCCGACGTCGAGGTCGTGGATGCCGTGATCACGGGAGCCGGGGCCGACGGTGGGGGCCTCGGTCACGGGATCGCGGTGATGGGACTCCGCGGCGATCCGCTGCACGGGATCACCGTGCGACGCGGTCACTTCCGGGACATCCCGCACGACGGAGTGCACCTGGAGTACTGCGACCGATTCGAGATCACCGGGACGACGATGGAGCGCCTCGGCTACGCGGGCATCGTCGGGGTCGGGGTCGTCGACGGGATCATCGACGGCAACACGGTGCGGGACGTCCGGCAGCCCGCGCGTCGGGTCAACTCGTACGGCATCTCCCTGACGCGCGACGCCCGGTACACCCCCTCGGACGCCCGCCGGTCTGCTCGGGTCCGCGTGACGGGCAACCGGATCGACGGCGTCCCCGCGTGGGAAGGCATCGACACGCACGCCGGCGAGGACATCGAGATCCGCGGCAACGTCGTGACGGGCTGCCGGGTGGGCATCGCCGCCGTGCCGTCGAAGGACCCCGCCGATCGGGAACAGACCAGCGTGGCGCCGATCGGACTGGTCATCGCTGACAACACCGTGACCCGGCCGCCCGGGCTCGCGCCGGGGTCCGCGATCATCGTGAGCGGGGCCGGAACGACCGTCGGGTCCACCCGGCCGCGCGCGACCGGGGTGGTCTCGGGCAACGTCGTGACGGGCGGCGGTGGATCCTCCGGTGAGGCCGGCATCCTGCTCAAGCTGACACGGGGGATGGTGGTCGCCCGCAACCGGATCGAGGCGAGCGTCGAGAACGCCGTCTGCCTCGCGCACTCGAACGCGGCCGTCACCGTCCGCGCGAACCGCATCGTGGGCGTCGGTGGCGCCGGGATCGGCGTGAACGTCCGCGCGGGAGCGAACCACGGCGCGATCACGCGGAACCACTTCGAGTCCGCGCCGCACGCACTGGCCGTGGCCGTCCGGTTCGGGGATGCGGACAACCGGTTCGCCGTCCGGCGCAACACATGGGGGACGGCGCGGGTCCGGATCGCCCACGGCGGAGCGACGGTGACGACCGGCTGAGCTCACCCCCCCCGGACGCCGCAGCACCCCCGGAGCCTCGTGGTCCCGGGGGTGCTGTGGTTCACCGGTGGAGCGGCGATCAGCTCGCGGCGAGCGAGAAGGTGCCGGACTTCTTCGCGGTGCCGTTGACGGTCTGCTCGATGACGATGTCGAGCTTGGCGGCGCCCTTGGAGACGACGCGGTCGAACAACCAGGAGCCGTCGTTGGCGACCGTGTGGGTGCCCGGGACGATCTGGGTGCCGCTCGGGTTGAGGACGCGGAAGGTCGCGCCGGGGGTGGCGGTGCCGGTGATGTGGTTCGAGACGCCCGCCGCCACCGTCTTCGTGGTGACCGTGACCGGCTCGACGGTCTGTGCCTCGGCGTCGAACGCGATGTTCCGCATCACCGACGTCCGGCCGTCGGCGGTCTTCTGCGTGAAGGTGAGCTCGTACCCGGCTGCGCTGGTCAGGTCGGCCGAGGCCTTCCAGGTCCCGACGCCGGAGCGGGTACCGGTCACCGGTGCCGTGAAGAGCTCGCGGCCGCGCTGGTCGGTCGCGGTGATCGTCGCGCCCGCCTCGGCGGTGCCGGCGAAGGCGCGTGCGCCGGCGTGTATGTGTTGTTGTTGGCGAGGCCGTCGACCTGCAGGAGGCGGGGGGAGCGCCACACGCTCGGACAAGGACGAGAAGCCCTTGCCGTCGAAGCCGACGTTGGCGATCTCGAGCTGCTTGCCGGTCTCCTGCGCACGGATGACGTAGCTCCAGATCTCGTCGTGCCCGATGCCGGCGACGACGCGGTCGCCGTCGAGGATTCAGAGCGCCGCTGCACCGTCCGGTTCGCCGACGACCTGGACCCGGCCGTCGGTGTGGACGTACACGGAGCTCACCGTCGGCTTCGGCACCGAAGCGTCGGTGGGGAGCTGCGCCAGCGGGGCTGCGGTGCGGCTCGAGGGCGTGCCGTCCGCGGCATTCGCGACGACGTAGACGGTCGAGCCGAGGCGGTCCTGGGGGACCCGGGCGATGTAGCCGGTCTCCTCGAGCGTCGCGTCGGCGATCGTGGCACCGGCTGCGTCCTGGACGACGACCGAGTCCACGGCGTCGTCGTACTCGCCGGTCAGTACGAACGAGCCGTCGAGCCGTCGTTCGGTGGTCTGGAGCGTGGGTGCGGTCGGCCCGTCGGACGCGGCCGGCGAGAACCGGACGTCGCGGAGCTCGTTGGTCCGGCCGTCGGTCGTCGTCTGCGTGAGGGTGATCACGTGGTCGGAGTCGGCGAGGTCGGCATTGGCGCTCCAGGTGCCGGTCCCGTCGCGGGCCCCGCTGACCTCGGTCGTGAACAGGGTGGCGCCCGAGGTGGTGTCCTTCGCCACGATGGTCGCGCCGGCGGTCGCGCTGCCGGCGAAGTGGGTGGTGCCCGGCGTGAACGTGTTCTGCTCCTGCAGTCCGTCGATCTTGATGGTGCGGGGGATCGGGATGCGCTCGCCGCGGGTCTGGGTGCCGTCGGCAGCGGTGTGGACCCGGATCACCTCGAGACCGGTGTCCTCCAGCCGGTTCTGTACGGTGATGAAGAACGCGCCACCACCGGTCGCGCGGTCGTAGACCGTGTCACCGAGGACCAGCCAGAGGTCATCGCCGCCGGCGTCGCCCGCGAGGACCCGAGATCCGAACGGTGTGCTCCAGTCCTGGTAGAACTTCGGGGCTGTCAGCGAGGGGTCGACGGGCAGCGCGTCGAAGTCGGGGATGTCGGCGCGCACTGCGGGCTCCGAGGTGGAAGGTGCGGTGGACGTGGGTGCCGCGGTGGCGACGGCCGGCGTCAGCAGGCCGAAGCCGAGGGAGGCGGTCAGGACGCCGCAGACGACTGCGGCGCTCCGGAACGAGGTGGGGGCCATTGGGGGGCTCCTCCTGATGGGGGACTCCCAGTGTATTGACATGTGAAATACACAGCCTGTTCATATCGCTAGTGCGATCACCACTGCTCCGGTGTGCGCCGCCGCCGGGTACGCTGACGCGGTGCCAGACTTCGCCGACCTCTTCCGCCGACGCGACGACGACGCGCCAGACCTCATCGCGATCGACGGCACCGACCGCTTCCTGCTCGACGAAGCCCCGCACGTGCACGGCGACGCGCTCCGCCAGCCCGGCGAGGTCGCGGTCGTCGACGATCGGTACGGGGTGCTGACGCTCGGCCTCATCACGCAGTACGGCGCGAGCGACATCCGGGTCGTCCAGGACTCCCTGGTCGGTGAGCGGGCGCTCGAGGCCAACGCCGGCACGTTCGGGCTGCGCGGCTTCCACCACCCCGACTCACTCGAGGATGCCTTCCGCGACGTGCGGCTCGTGGTGCTGCGGCTGTCGAAGTCGCACGATCGGCTCGACGAGATCGCCCGCGCCGTCGCCCGGTTCGCGGCGCCCGACGTGGTGCTCCTCTGCGGCGGCAACGTGAAGTACATGCACGTGACGCAGAACGACGTACTCCGGCGCTCGTTCGGCGAGGTCACGGCATCACGAGGCCGCGGCAAGTCGCGACTGCTCATCGCGCAGGACCCGCTCCGCGCACAGGCGAACCGCGCCGCGACGACGAACCCCTGGCCGCGGTCGGTGCACGTCGACGACCTCGGCATGACCCTGGTCGCCCACGGCGGCGTGTTCGCCGGGACGTCGCTCGACCAGGGCACGCGGGTGCTGCTCGACGCGATGGACCAGGCGGTCCCGACCGCGCGCACGATCGTGGACCTGGGGAGCGGCAACGGCGTCATCGCGGCTGCGGTCGCTCGTCGGCGGCCGTCGGTGCGGGTGATCGCCACCGACGTGTCCCGGATCGCGGTCGAGTCGACGCGCGCGACGGCGGAGGCCAACGGCGTTGCCGACCGGGTGACGGTGCTGCGGACCGACGCGGGCGACGAGCTCGCTGAGGGGTCCGCACAGCTCGTCCTCTGCAACCCGCCGTTCCACGCGGACACCACGGTGACCACGGACACGGCCGAGGCGATGTTCCGGAACGCGGCCACGATCCTCCAGGCCGGCGGTGAACTGTGGTGCGTCTGGAACACGCATCTGCGCTACCGGCCGGTGCTCTCGCGCCTGGTCGGTCCGACCCGGGAGGTCGTCCGGACCCCCAAGTTCACGGTCACGGCCTCGGTCGCGACCAACCGCTGACGGGCGGCGCGACCGACAGCCGACGGCCGGCGCGACCGACCACTGACCGGCCACGGACGGCGAGAGCCGCCCGGGCTGACCCGGACGGCTCTCGCGACGTGGTGCGGTGGGGGACCGATCAGGCCGGCACGTAGTCGAACGTGTCGGGGTCGGGGCCCGTGCGGTGACCCTTGTCGAGGGCCGTGATGTCCGTCATGTCCTCGTCCGAGAGCTCGAAGTCGAAGATCGCGAAGTTCTCCTCGACGCGTGCACGGGTGACCGACTTCGGGAACACGATGTCGCCGCGCTGGATGTGCCAGCGGAGGACGACCTGCGCCGGGGACTTGCCGACCGACGCGGCGACGCGGGTGATGGTCTCGTCGTCGAGGACGAGGCCCTGCGCGATGGGGGACCACGCCTCGGTCGCGATGCCGAGCTCGCGGTTCACGGCGCGGAGCTCGTCCTGCGCGAGGTACGGGTGCACCTCGATCTGGTTGACCGACGGCGGGACGTCGGTCTCGGCACGCAGGCGGTGCAGGTGGTGCGCCTGGAAGTTCGAGACACCGATCGAGCGGGCGGTGCCAGCGTGGTACAGCTCCTCGAGGGCCTTCCACGTCGGGACGAAGTCCGAGACGGTGGGCAGCGGCCAGTGGATGAGGAACAGGTCGGTGTAGCCGCCGAGCAGGTCGGCCGACTTCTTGCCGTTCTCCAGCGCCGCCTCGGGGGCGTGGAAGCCGTTGTTGAGCTTGGAGGTGACGAAGATCTCGGAACGGTCGATGCCGGACTCGGCGATCGCCTCACCGACCTCCTTCTCGTTGCCGTACATCTCGGCGGTGTCGATGTGGCGGTAGCCGACCTCGAGCGCGGCCAGTGTGGCGGCCTTCGTCTCGGAGGGGTCGATCTGGAAGACACCGAAGCCGAGCTGCGGGATGGTCTTGCCGTCGTTCAGGGTGATGTTCGGAACGGTCATGGTGTCATGCAACCAAACGCCCCTCAGCGCCCATTCCGCCAACACCCAGGAACGGCGACCCCGGGCGCGCCGCTCAGGCTGCGCAGTTCACTCGAGTGCAGCCGTGATGTAGGCCTGGAGCGCCTGGCCGTACGCGATCGCCGGGACCTCGGACGCGAAGCTGCGGTCGGCCCCGCCGATCGTCGCCGTCACGGTGAAGACCACGCGACCGCCGACCTGCACGCGGGTCAATCCGATGAACGACGGCCCGAGCAGTTCGCGCAGCTGGTCCTCACGGGGGAGCCAGAGCGACTCGGTGGCGGTGACCGAGTCGAGCGCCCACTCGGTGGTGCCGTTGAAGCCGAGGATCGTGCCGGTGGGGGAGTCGTGCCGTTCGACGGTCATCTCGGACACCGTGTAGACGTCGTCGTCGATGCCGGGCTTGTCGATCACGAACCGGTCCCCGGTCTCGGGGTGCCAGCGGAGACCGGCGTCACGGAGGGACCTGGCGAGTTCGACGGTGATCACGTTCCCACCTTGCCCGCGCGACCCGCCCCTGTCACCACCTAGGTTGCCGAAAGCATCCCGTACTAGCATCGCCGAGCACCCCTCGCGCGAGCGCAACCCGTTCGTGCGCGCGACGTGACGACGCCCGGGCAACCGGTGCCGAGCCTCCAGGCCGTGGGAACCGGCCGCGGGCCGGACCGCCGGTCGGCGTCCCCGACCGAGGCTGACGGACACCCTGCCGCCGAAGAGAAGGACCCGCATGACCCTCGAACGCGAGGAACTCCGCGACGACTGGACCGTGACGATGGCCGGAGGAACCGGTGCGCCGGACGGCGTCGCGGGCCGCACCATCCCGGCGACGGTGCCGGGTCAGGTCCACACCGACCTGGAGCGGGAGGGCCTGCTGCCGGACCCGACGTTCCACCTGAACGAGCAGGCCGCGAAGTGGGTCGGCCGCGCCGACTGGGCCTACCGCCGCACGGTCGACGTCGACCCGCGGGGCCACGAGCGCGTCGACCTGGTCTGCGACGGCCTGGACACGGTCGCGGAGCTCAGCCTGGACGGCGTCGTCGTGGGCACGACCCGCAACATGCACCGCCGGTACCGGTTCGACGCCCGGGTGCAGACGGGGTCCGGCGGCACCACGAAGGACCTCGAGATCCTGTTCGAGTCGCCCTACCGCGAGGCCGGCCGGGTCGCTGCGAAGGCCGGCAGCATGCCCGGTCCGTACGACGAGCCGTTCCCGTACGTCCGCAAGATGGCGTCGAACTTCGGCTGGGACTGGGGCCTGACGGCGGTCACGAGCGGCCCCTGGCGGCCGGTCGCGATCGAGCGCTGGTCGACCGCGCGCCTGCGCGAGGTCCGCCCGCTCGTCGACGTCGAGGCCGGCGAGGGCGTGCTCGATGCGCACATCACCGTCGAGCGCTCGGGCATGAACGACCTGGACCAGGACGGCGAGGACGACGACCTCGTGCTCGTCGTCACCGTGAGCGGCGAGACCGAGGACGGCGGCACCACGCGCCAGCGGTCCCGCGCGCAGCTGACCCCGAAGGACGACGAGACCGTCGTCACCGTGCGCGTGCCCGAGGCGCGGCGCTGGTGGCCGCGCGGCTACGGCGCGCAGCCGCAGTACGACGTCGTGGTCGAGCTGCAGACCGTCGACGGCGAGGTGCTCGACCGCGACACGTTCCGCACCGGGTTCCGGTCCACCCGCATCGAGACCCAGGTCGACGGCATCGGCCGCCCCTTCGCCGTGCACGTCAACGGCACGCTCATCGACGTCCGGGGCGTCAACTGGATCCCCGACGACGTCATCGTCTCGCGCGTCGACCGCGCCCGACTCGAGTCCCGGCTGGGCGCCGCGGCCTCGCTCGGCACGAACCTCGTGCGCGTCTGGGGCGGCGGCGTGTACGAATCGCGTGACTTCTACGAGGTCTGCGACGAACTCGGTCTGCTCGTCTGGCAGGACTTCCCGTTCGCGTGCTCGGCCTACCCGGAGGTCGAGCCGATCCGCAGCGAGGTCATCGCCGAGGCGCGGGACAACGTCGCCCGGCTCGCCCGCCACCCCTCGCTGGTGGTCTGGAACGGCAACAACGAGAACATCTGGCTGCACGACGCCGACGGCTGGGGCGCGGAGCTGGGCGATCGCGGCTGGGGACTCGACTACTACCTCGACCTGCTGCCGACCATCGTCGACGCGGTCGACCCGTCGCGCTTCTACACGGTCGCGTCGCCGTGGTCCGGCTCCGAGTCGCTGCCCGCGAACGAGGTCGACCACGAGACGCACCACTCGTGGGACGTCTGGAACCGGCTGCCCGACACCGCCTACCGCGAGTCGGTGCCGCGCTTCGTGTCGGAGTTCGGCTGGCAGGCGCCGCCCGCCTGGCGCACGCTGCGCGACGCGGTCACGGACGCGCCGCTGCGGGTCGACTCGCCCGGTGTGGTCCACCACCAGAAGGCCGCGGACGGGATGGCCAAGCTGGCCCGCGGGCTCGAGCCGCGCTTCGGCGCGGTCGACCCGGCCGCGTTCGACGCCTGGCACTACCTGACGCAGCTGCAGCAGGTGCGGGCGATCGCGACCGGCATCGAGCACTGGCGCACGCACTGGCCGCGCAACACCGGTGTCGTGGTGTGGCAGCTGAACGACCTGTGGCCGGTGTCGTCGTGGTCGGCGATCGACTCGGCGGGGCGGCTGAAGCCGCTGGCGCACGAGCTGCGCCGCCTGTACGACGACGTGCTGCTGACGATCCGTCCGGTGTCGTCGGTGACGGTGACGCCGGGTGCGGCCGGTACCGCTGGTGCGTCGGGCGCGGTCGCCGCGTCGGGTGCGTCGGGACCGTCGGGTGCGGAGCGGACTGGAGGCCCGGATCACCCGGGTGCGTCGCCTGCGGTCGGCGAGACGGCTGACCTGGGCGAGCTCGCGGACACGCTCTCGCTGGGCGTCTCGCCCGGTGCGTTCGGGTCCTCGCCCGTCGAGGTGGCCGTCCGGTCGACCCGCACCGGGCACGACAGCGTGGTGCGGGTGCGCCGGATCACCACGGCCGGCACGATCCTGGCCGAGGCGTCGCTGCCGGTCCGGCTGTCGTCCGCCGGCGTCGCGGTCGTCGCCCTGCCCGAGTCGGTCGGTGTCGTCGACGACCCGGCCAACGAGCTCGTCATCGCGGACATGGACTGGCGCCGCGCGGTCTGGACTCCCGGTCCCGACGCCGCGATGCGGTGGGAGCCCGCGCGCTACCGGACCTCGTTCGCGGTGGTCGACGGTGGTCTGGACCTGACCGTCGAGGCCGACTCGCTCGTCCGCGACCTGCTGGTGCAGCCCGACCGGGTCGCGGCCGACGGCACGGTCGACCGCGGGTTCATGACGCTGCTGCCCGGCGAGCGAGTGGTGTTCCGGCTCGGCGGTGTGACCGAGGCCGACATCCCGGCGCTCCGTGAGGCGCCCGTGCTGTGGAGCATCGACGGCGTCCTGCGGTGACCGGAGCCGCTTCCCTGGGCGAACGGTGTCCGTTCCGGGGACCGGCCTGGGCATCCGGGGGCGGGGGAGCTACCATGGGGGGACACGGACTTCCGCCGCGGTGATCGACGACGATCAGCGGACGGCGACCAGTTCCAGATCAAGGAGTCATGATGATTGGTAACCTGACCGGCCTTCACCTGCTGATCATCCTCGGGATCGTCATCCTGCTGTTCGGCGCGACCAAGCTCCCGGCGCTCGCCAAGGGCCTCGGCCAGTCGATCAACATCTTCAAGAAGGAGATGTCCGACGACGAGAAGAAGGCCCAGGCCAACGGCACGGCTCCGGACGGCACCGTGCAGAACAGCACCATCCAGAACGTCCCCGCCGAGCCCGCCGCCGGTCCGGTCCTGAACCCCGGGCCGACCGCGCAGCCGAACACCGACTCCCGGCGCTAGGACACCCAGCCCCGTCCTGTCGGAAGCCCCCGCGACCACTTCGGTCGCGGGGGCTTCGTCGTGCGGGATCGACCGCGGGGTACCCGGTGCCGCAGGATGAGCACATGACCGCTCCCGTTCCCGTTCCGGCGCCCGTGCCGCACGGTGTCGCGCCGCTCCGGGACGACCGGCGGATCGTGCTGGTGGTGGCGATCCTGGCGTCGTTCGTCGTCGGGCTCGACTCGAGCGTCGTGAACGTCGCACTCCCCGCGATCCGGCAGGAGCTCGGCGGCGGACTCGTCGTGCAGCAGTGGGTCGTCGACGCGTACCTGGTCACCCTCGGCTCGCTCATCCTGGTCGCCGGCAGCCTGTCCGACCTGTTCGGCCGCGTCCGGATCATCACGTGGGGGCTCGTGGTCTTCGGCATCGCGTCCGTGGTGTGCGCGATCGCCCCGACCGGCGAGGTGCTCATCGTCGCCCGGGCGCTGCAGGGCGTCGGCGGAGCGCTCGTCATGCCGAGCGCGCTCGCCCTCATCGTCGCGGCGTTCCGTGGAGTGGCGCAGGCGAAGGCCATCGGCACGTGGACGGCCTGGTCGAGCGCGGCCACGATCCTCGGCCCCGTGGTCGGCGGGCTCGTCGTGGACGGCATCGGGTGGCGGTGGGTCTTCGTGCTCACCGCGGTGCCGATCGCCGTGACGATCCCGCTGGTCCTGCGCATCACCGGTGACGTGCACCCCGCCGTCCGCCCGCGCGTCGACGTCGTCGGGGCCGTGCTCGCCGTGGTGGGTGTCGGCGGTGTCGTGCTCGGGCTCATCGAGCAGGAGCGGCTGGGGTGGGGTGCACCCGTGGTGGTCGGCGCGCTCGTGCTCGGCGCCGCCGCACTGGTGGCGTTCGTGCCGTGGGAACTGCGGGTGACGCGGACCACGGGTTCGCCGCTCGTGCCGCTCGAGCTGTTCCGGGCGCGGAACTTCACGGTCGGCAACCTCGCGACGCTGTCCATCTACGGGGCACTCGGCATGGTGTTCTTCGTCGTCACCCTGTTCCTGCAGGAGGTCTGGCGGTTCCCGGCCTGGCTCGCCGGCCTCGCGACGCTGCCGCCGACGATCATGCTGCTCGCGCTGTCCACCGCCGTCGGGTCCGCGGCCGGTCGGCACGGCCCGCGGTGGTTCATGGCCGCGGGTCCGGCGGTCGGCGCGGTCGGGGCGCTCCTGCTGCTGCTCGCCGGCGACGACCCGAACGGCTACTGGTGGTCGGTGTTCCCCGGACTGGTGCTGATCGGTGTCGGCATCGCCCTGATGGTCACGCCCCTGACCAGTGCGGTGCTCGGATCGGTGCCGCAGTCCGAGGCCGGGTCCGGTTCGGCCGTGAACAACGCGGTCGCGCGGATCGCCGGGCTCGGCACGGTGGCACTGGCCGGCGTGGTGCTCGGCGGTGAGGTGAGCGTCGACGGGCTGCACCGGGCCATGGTGGTGATGGCGCTCCTGCTGGCGGCCGGTGCCGTCGTCTGCGCCGTCGGGATCCGGAATGTCCCGGAGCGCACGTAAGTTGAGTGGAGTAGACTCAACTCCAGGACCACCGCAACGAAAGGACGGAACGCATGGCGAACCTCCAGGGCGCTCCTGACTCGCAAGAACGACAGAAGACCGCCCTCGAGCAGTACGGCATCGACCTCACGGCGATCGCCCGCAGCGGCAAGCTCGACCCCGTGATCGGCCGCGACTCCGAGATCCGGCGCGTCTCCCAGGTGCTCACGCGCCGCACCAAGAACAACCCCGTGCTCATCGGCGAGCCCGGCGTCGGCAAGACCGCCGTCGTCGAGGGGCTCGCGCAGCGCATCGTCGCCGGGGACGTCGCCGACTCCCTCAAGGACAAGCGGCTCATCTCGCTCGACATCTCCGCCCTCATCGCCGGCGCCAAGTACCGCGGCGAGTTCGAGGAGCGGCTCAAGGCCGTGCTCAAGGAGATCAACGACTCCGACGGGCAGGTCATCACGTTCATCGACGAGCTGCACACCCTGATGGGTGCCGGGGGCGGCGAAGGATCGGTGGCGGCGTCGAACATGCTCAAGCCGATGCTCGCCCGCGGTGAGCTCCGGCTCATCGGCGCGACGACCCTCGACGAGTACCGCGAGTACATCGAGAAGGACGCCGCGCTCGAGCGTCGCTTCCAGCAGGTCTACGTCGGTGAGCCGAGCGTCGAGGACGCCGTGGCGATCCTCCGCGGGCTCAAGGAACGTTACGAGGCGCACCACAAGGTGACGATCAACGACTCCGCACTGGTCGCGGCCGCGAGCCTGTCGAACCGGTACATCTCCGGGCGGCAGCTGCCCGACAAGGCCATCGACCTGATCGACGAGGCCGCGAGCCGACTCCGCATGGAGATCGACTCCAGCCCGGTCGAGATCGACGAGCTGAAGCGGAACGTCGACCGTCTGCGTGTCGAGGAGTTCGCGCTCAAGCAGGAGAAGGACGACGCCTCCAAGGCCCGCCTCGAGACCCTGCGCAACGAGCTGCGCACCCGCGAGGAACGGCTGGCCGAGCTCGAGCAGCGCTGGCAGGCCGAGCGTGCGAGCCTGAACCGCATCGGTGAGCTCAAGCAGCAGCTCGACGACCTGAACATGCGGTCGCAGCGCGCCCAGCGCGAGGCCGACTACGAACTCGTCTCCCGACTGGAGTACGGCGAGAAGCCCCGCATCGAGGCCGAGCTCGCCGCCGCCGAACAGGCCGAGAGCGCCGACCGGATGGTGAACGACAGCGTCACCGACGAGGACATCGCCGCCGTCATCGCGCAGTGGACGGGCATCCCGCTCGGCCGGCTGCTGCAGGGTGAGACCGAGAAGCTCCTGCACCTGGAGAGCGAGCTCGGCCGCCGGATCATCGGGCAGCGCACTGCCGTGACCACCGTGTCCGAGGCGGTCCGTCGCACCCGCGCCGGCATCTCCGACCCCGACCGCCCGACCGGTTCGTTCCTGTTCCTCGGCCCGACGGGCGTCGGCAAGACCGAGCTGGCGAAGGCGCTCGCCGAGTTCCTGTTCGACGACGAGAAGGCCCTCGTCCGCATCGACATGAGCGAGTACGGCGAGAAGCACTCCGTGGCCCGCCTGATCGGTGCCCCGCCCGGGTACGTCGGGTACGAGGCCGGTGGACAGCTCACCGAGGCGGTCCGCCGCCGTCCGTACTCGGTGATCCTGCTCGACGAGATCGAGAAGGCCCACCCCGAGGTGTTCGACGTGCTGCTCCAGGTGCTCGACGACGGGCGACTGACCGACGGCCAGGGGCGCACCGTCGACTTCCGGAACACGATCCTCGTGCTGACGTCGAACCTGGGGTCGCAGTTCATGACGGACCTGTCCCTGAGCGACGCGCAGCGGGAAGAGGCGGTCCGTGAACTCGTGCAGCAGGCGTTCCGGCCGGAGTTCATCAACCGGCTCGACGACATCGTGGTGTTCCAGGCCCTGACGGCCGACGACCTCGGGCAGATCGTGTCGCTCTACGTCGACCGGCTGGCTCGTCGCCTGACCGACCGCCGGCTCGAGCTCGCCGTCACCCCGGAGGCGCGCGGCTGGCTCGCGGAGCGCGGGTACGACCCGCTGTACGGCGCGCGGCCCCTGCGTCGCCTGATGCAGCGGCAGATCGACGACCGGTTGGCACGCGCCATCCTGTCGGGTGACGTCCGTGACGGCGACACCGTCCGGGTGGACGTCGCCGCGGACGGCGACGGCCTGACCGTCGAGCCCTTCGAGCTGGCCGAGATCGTCGAGGAGTAGCCAACCACGACGGACAGGAGGCCCGTCACCGGTTCCTGGGACCGGTGACGGGCCGTTCGTCTACCGTCCACGGCATGCCTGAGATCCGCGCGATCCGTCGCCTCACCGACGCCGTCGAGCACGCGAGCGTGCTCGACAAGGCCGTCGACATCGACCGTGCCGTCGTGAACGCCCTCGCCAAGCCGAAGGCCCTGCGCCAGCTGCTGCACGGCGTGCCGTTCGGCCACCCGATCCACCCGCTCATGGTGCAGGTGCCCCTCGGTGCCTGGATCTCCGCCGCGGTGCTCGACCTGGTCGGCGGGAAGGGCAACGCGAAGGCCGCCAAGACCCTGGTCGGTGTCGGGGTCGTCTCGGCGAGCAGCGCGTCGGTCGCCGGCTACGTCGACTGGTCCGAACTGAACCGCGAGCAGCTCCGCACCGGATGGGTGCACCAGGCCGTGAACTGGACCGGCCTGTCGTTGTACGGCCTGTCGTGGCTGCAGCGGAAGCGCGGCAACCACGGCGCCGGCAAGCTGCTCGGTTTCGCGGGTCTCGCCGTCGTCAGTGTCGGCGGGTACCTCGGTGGGCACCTGTCCTACCGGCAGCGCGCCGGCGTCAGTGACCACGGTGAGGTGCCGTTCGACGCCTGATCCACTTCCCAGGTTCGCCGAAGGTACGTCACGTGTGATGTATCGATGCGCGTACTCGTGGTGGACGACGAACGAGCCCTCGCCGACTTGATCGCGACGGGCCTGACACGGCAGGACATGGCGGTGGACGTCGCCTACCGGGGCGACGACGCCGACGAGCTGCTGGCGGTGCACGACTACGACGTCGTGGTGCTCGACCGTGACGTCCCCGGGCTGCACGGCGACGAGGTCGCACGGCGGCTCACCGCGCGCGGCGCACTCACGCGGATCCTCCTGCTCACGGCCGCGACGACGGTGACCGACCGTGTGCACGGGCTCGAGCTCGGTGCCGACGACTACCTGACCAAGCCGTTCGAGTACCCGGAACTCGTCGCCCGGGTCCGCGCACTCGGTCGGCGGAGCGTCGCACCCGTCGCCCCGGTGCTCGAGCGTGCGGGGTTCGTCGTCGACACGAACCGGCGGATGGCCACACGCGACGGTCGCCCGCTCGACCTGACCTCGAAGGAACTCGGGGTGCTCGAGACCCTGCTCCGTGCGGACGGCAGGATCGTCTCCGCCGAGCACCTGCTCGAGAAGGTCTGGGACGTGAACACCGACCCGTTCACCGCCGCGGTCCGGGTGACGATGTCGAAGCTCCGCCGGAAGCTCGGGGACCCCGACCCGATCCGCACGGTGCCCGGCCAGGGCTACGCGCTGTGAGCCGGTGGGCCCGGGGCTGGAACATCCGGACCCGGACTGCCCTGACGTTCGCGCTCGCGGCCATGGCGCTGGCGACCGGGGTCGTCGTCTTCACGAACACCATGTCGCTGGCCGGTGTCGGTGCCGGCCTCGACACCGCGGCCGTGCAGCGCCCGCCGTCCGGGTCGCAGGGCGCCACGAGCGCTCCGGCACCGATCGAGGTCGACGGAACCGACGACGACGGTGCGGTGGCGGTGATCCGGCTCGTGGCCGTGCAGCAGTGGCAGTGGTCCGCGATCGGCATCGCGGGCGCCGGGCTCGCGGCCGGGGGCATCGGTTGGCTCGTCAGCCGCCGGGTCCTCCGACCCATCGACCGGATCACCGCGACCACCAACCGCATCTCGGCGTCGAACCTGCACGAGCGCATCGCGCTGGACGGTCCCGACGACGAGCTCCGGCGGCTCTCGCGCACCGTCGACGACCTGCTGGCCCGCCTGGAGACCGCGTTCGAGAGCCAGCGCCGGTTCGTCGCCCAGGCGTCCCACGAACTCCGGACGCCCCTCGCGGTGCAGCGCGCAGCCGTGCAGATCGGCCTGCACGACGACGCCGACCCCGCGGACGTCCGAGCGGTCCGGGCGGAGCTGCTCGAGCAGAACCGCCGGACCGAGCGGTTGGTCGAGTCGTTGCTCGTGCTCGCCGAGGCCGATCGTGGCCTGGCGGGCGCGACGCGCGCCGTCGACCTCGACGAGGTGACCGCCGAGGTCGTCGCGGGGACGGCCCGGGACGCGGCCGAGGCGGGGGTGACCCTGACCCACGAGCGCCGCACCGGGCCTCCCGGCCTGGTCGTCCCGGGGGAGCCGACGCTGCTGCGGCAGCTGCTCGGCAACCTGGTCGGCAACGCCGTCGAGTACAACGAACCCGGCGGCACCGTCCTGGTGGCCACGGAGCCGGACGGCTTCGTCGTCGAGAACGGTGGGCCGGTGGTCGCGGCGGACGAGGCGGGGTTGCTCGTCGAACCGTTCCGCCGCGGCGGGACGGACGACGCACGCGGGCAGCACAGCGGACTGGGCCTGTCGATCGTGGCCGCCATCGTGCACGCGCACGGGTGGGAGCTGTCGATCACCGCACGGCCGACGGGCGGGCTGCTCGTCCGGGTCCGTGTTTCGTCGGTGCAACCCGACGTGCACGCGGGGCGAAACAGCCGTTCCGGTGTGCTGGAGGCATGAACCACACCACGAAGACGACCACCCGGCGCACCCGGTCCCTGATGAGCGCGGCCGCGGCCGTCGTCCTGCTGCCCCTGCTCCTGGGCGGCTGCTCGGACGCGTCACCGGACGCCGGCGGGACTGCGGCGTCCGGCGGTGCGGCACCCGGCGTCGCCCTCGCCGAGTGCATGCGGGACCGCGGCTACGACATGCCCGACCCGGGCACCGGCGGTGGGTCGATGCAGCTCAGCGCACCCGACGGCGTCGACCCCGAGCAGTACCAGGAGGACCTCAAGGGCTGCCTCGACGACTCCGCAGTGGCCGGCGACGCGCAGGCCGCGCAGCCGATGCCGGGCAGCGAGGAGATCGCCCGGAAGACGGCAGAGTGCCTGCGCGAGCAGGGGTTCCCGGACTTCCCGGACGACCAGGAGGCGCAGACCCGGTTCCAGCCGGACGACCAGCAGGCGTTCGACGAGGCCGCCGGCACCTGCACCGACGCGGCCTTCGAGGCCGTCCAGGGCGGAGCCGGGTCGTGAGCCACCGGCGCGTCCGTCGCCGGGTGATCGTGTCGGTGTGCGTCGTCGCGGCGGTGGCCGCGGGGGCCGGGACGTGGGCCCTCGCCACGGTGCCGAGTGAGCCGGGAGCCTCGGCCAGCAGCGGGTCGCGCGGCGGGACCGCGTCGAGCGGAGCCACCGCCACGGTCACGCGCGGCGACCTGACCGACTCGAAGGTGTTCGCCGGGACCCTCGGGTACGGCGCGGCGACGGGGGTCCCCGGTGCCGCAGCCGGGACGATCACCTGGCTGCCCCGCGCCGGTGACGTCATCGAACGCGACGGGGCCCTGTACGCCGTCGACGAGCGGGACGTCCGGTCGATGTACGGCACCGTGCCGCTCTGGCGGGACCTGGAGCGTGGGCTGCAGGGCGCCGACGTGCGGCAGCTCAACGAGAACCTGGCCGCGCTCGGGTACGACGTGTCCGTGGACGACCGGTTCGGCCCCCGGACCGAGCGAGCCGTCCGGCAGTGGCAGCAGGACCGCGGACACGAGGTGACCGCGGTGCTGACCGCGGACGACGTCGCCTTCGTGGACGGCGCGGTCCGGGTCGCCTCGGTCGACGGTCGACTCGGGGAACGGATCGCCGGCGGAGCGGGAGCGGGTGTCGGTGGCGCTGGTGCCGGCGCGGGTGCGGCGGCCGACGTCCTGCAGGTCACGAGCACGCGGCGCGTCGTCGCTGCGACCGTGACCCAGCGCGACGCCGAGCGGCTCGCCGTCGGCACCGACGTCGAGGTCCGGGTGAACGGCGCCGGGGCAGCCATGCCGGGTTCCGTCGTCGACGTGCAGCCGACGACGAGCGAGGACGGCGGGACGGCCGTCGACGTCTCGGTGTCGTTCGACCCGGGGAAACGCACGCTGCCCGCAGCAGCGTCCGCGCAGGTCGACGCGAAGGGCACCACCGAGCACGACGTCCTGTCGGTGCCGGTGGCCGCACTCGTCGCGGGCGCCGGTGGCCGGTACGCCGTCGACGTCGTGCAGCGGGACGGTACGACGGAGCGGGTCCGGGTCGAGCCCGGCTTCAGCGCGGACGGACGGATCGCGGTCACGGGTGACCTGGCCGCCGGCGACCGCGTGGTGGTGCCCGGATGAGCGCCGCCGTGCTGCCACCCGCCGCCGTGCTGCCAGCCGCCGCCGTGCTGCCAGCCGCCGCCGTGCTGTCGCTCCGGGACGTCACGAAGACCTACGGCGACGTCGGGGCCCTGCGCGGGGTGTCGCTCGAGGTCACCGCCGGCGAACTCGTCGCGGTCGTCGGCCCGTCGGGGTCGGGCAAGTCGACGATGCTCAACGTCGTCGGGACCCTCGACCGTCCCACGTCCGGCACGGTGACGATCGCCGGCAACGACGTCGCGACGATGTCCGACGACGCCCTGTCCGGACTCCGTGCTGACCACATCGGGTTCGTCTTCCAGCACTTCCACCTGCAGGCCGGCGCGACCGCCACCGAGAACGTCGCCGACGGCCTGCTCTACCAGGGCGTGCCCCGGCGCGAGCGGCAGCGGCTGGCGGTCGAGGCCCTGGGCCGCGTGGGCCTGGCGCACCGGGTGGACCACCGACCGCACCAGCTCTCCGGCGGGGAGCGCCAACGCGTCGCCATCGCGCGGGCCGTCGTCGGCGACCCGACGATCCTGCTCGCCGACGAGCCGACGGGTGCACTCGACACGGCGTCGGGTGCCGCGGTGGTCGAGCTCCTGCGCGAGCTCAACGCAGCGGGCACGACGGTCGTGGTCATCACGCACGACCTCGACCTGGCGGCGTCGCTGCCCCGGCAGGTCCGGATGCGCGACGGCATGATCGAGCCCGAGGTCGCGCCGGTCGTCGACGAGGTCGTCCGATGAGCCGGCGTCGGTCCGTGGGCGCGAGCGACCTGCTCCGCCTCGGCGTCTTCGGGCTGCGGACCCGGCCCGGACGTGTCGTGCTGTCGGCGCTGGGCATCGCGATCGGCATCGCGGCGATGCTCGCGGTCGTCGGGATCTCGTCGTCGAGCAAGGCGAAGGTCGACCAGGTGCTCGACACGCTCGGCACGAACGTGCTCACCCTCACCCAGGCGCAGGGCCTCGGCGAACCGGTCCCGTTGCCGTCCACCGCACTCGAGTCGGTGCTGCGGCAGGACGACGTCGAGTCGGCCGCCGCCGTCGGCACCGTGCCGGACACCGGCGTGTACCGGAACGACCGCGTGCCGGCTCCTGAGACGAAGGGCCTCGGGGTGCTCGCCGCGTGGGGCGACGTGCCACGGGTCCTCGGCGGGCAGCTCGCAGCCGGGCGGTGGATCGACGACGCCGCCGGGGCGCCGCCGCAGGTCGTGCTGGGCGCACGGGCGGCCGCGGTCCTCGGCATGGAGGACCTGCATCCGGACAGCCGGGTCTGGATCGGCGGGCGGTGGGTGCAGGTGGTCGGGGTGCTCGACCCCGTCGCGCTCGCCGAGGACCTCGACTCGCGGGTGTTCGTGCCCCGCGGGTTCGCCGGGCAGCTGGGCTTCGGCGGGGCCCCGACCGCGGTCTACACGCGTGTCGACCCGGCGCACGTCGAACGGTCGCGGGACCTGCTCGCCGGTGCGGTCCGACCCGGGGCACCGCAGGACGTCGGCGTGACACGGCCGTCGGACGCGTTGGCCGCGAAGGACGCCACGGACGACTCCTTCACCGGGCTGCTGGTCGGCATCGGCGGGGTGGCCCTGCTCGTCGGGGGCATCGGGGTGGCCAACACGATGGTGATCACCGTCCTGGAACGCCGCGCCGAGGTCGGCGTCCGTCGTGCGCTGGGCGCCCGTCGTCGGAACATCCGCGACCAGTTCCTGGTCGAGTCGTTGCTGCTGTCGTTCCTCGGCGGGCTGGCCGGTGTCGTGCTCGGCGTCGCGGTGACGGTGGTGTTCGCCGTCACGCAGGGGGGGCCAGTGGCTCTGCCGGTGTGGGCCGTCGTCGGGGGACTCGGTGCCACGGTCGTGATCGGCGGGGTCTCCGGGCTCTACCCGGCGGCACGCGCGGCGCGGATCCCGCCGACGTCCGTCCTGGCGGCCGTCTGACGCGTGCGGTGGACGCGCGCACGGGAGGCCCGGTGCCGGTCCGGCGGACCGGCACCGGGCCTCCAGGCGGTCGCTTCCCCACACCGGACGCGAGTCGCAGATCATGCCTGGTCATGACCACCTGGTCAAGCATCTGCGTCGATCTGTTCGACATCCGTGATGCCCCGGAAACACGCGGATCGAAAGCGGTCACAGGGACCGATCCAACGGTTGACAAGGGGCCGTGCAGGGTCTTCTATTGCGAATACGCAACGTCCTTTCATAAAGGTCGGACCAAGGGAGTCATCGTGACACGAACGCGTTTCGCCGCACTCGGTGCGCTCGCCCTCGCAGGCGCGCTCGCCCTCACCGGGTGCTCCGCCGGGAGCAACGCAGCTTCCGACGGCGGCACGAAGTCCATCGGCACACCCGATGGCACGGGCAAGACCATCACCGTCTGGATGATGAACGGCGACCTGAGCGACAAGGTGCTCGACGCCGCCGGCAAGCAGTTCACCGCCGACACCGGGGCGAAGGTGAAGATCCAGACCCAGCAGTGGGACGGGATCACCACCAAGCTCACCACGGCGCTCGCGCAGAGCGACGCCCCCGACGTCGTCGACCTCGGCAACACGCAGGTGCCGGTCTACGCGGCAGCCGGCGGGTTGACCGACCTGACGCCGTACCGCGACGAGCTCAAGGACGGCCAGACCTGGCTCACCGGGCTCGAGGGCCCCGCCACCGTCGACGGCAAGCTCTACGGGGCGCCGCTGTTCGCCGGCAACCGGGCCGTGGTCTACGACAAGAAGGTCTGGAAGGACGCCGGTGTGACCGACGTGCCGACCACCTACGACGAGCTCACGGCCGACCTCGACAAGGTCAAGGCCGCCAACCCGGCCAGTGACTTCTCCGCCTTCTACATGCCCGGGCAGTACTGGTACGGCGGGCTGCAGTGGGTCTGGGACGCCGGTGGCGAGATCGCCACGGACAAGGGCGGCAAGTGGACCGGCACGCTCGACTCCGCGGACGCGGTCAAGGGCCTGACCGCCTGGAAGGACTTCCAGAACGCGTACTCGGCGAAGTCCACCCAGGACATCAACACCGACAAGCCCTCGCAGAGCGACGTCTTCGCGCAGGGCAACACCTCGGCGTTCCTCGGGTCCGCCTGGGAGATCGGCTCGATCACCACGGCGAAGCCGGAGCTCGCGGACCGCATCGGCACGTTCCCGATGCCGTCGTCCACGGCGGGGAAGACGCAGCCGGTGTTCCTCGGCGGCTCCGACCTGGGGATCCCGGCCAAGGCGGAGAACCAGGAGCTCGCGCTGTACTACCTGAAGATCCTGACCTCGAAGGAGTTCCAGCAGGACCAGGTGTTCGGGGTCGACGGCTGGGAGCCGAACTCCACCGAGCTGCTCGACGCGGTCGCCGGTGACGTCGACGAGCTGCACAAGCCGTACTTCGAGGCGGCCGGCACGAGCCGACCGACCCCGGCCACCCCGGGCTGGGCCACCATCGAGGGTGACGCCTCGTTCCAGTCGATGTTCGCCGACGTCGCCACCGGTCGGAAGTCGCCGGAGCAGGCCGCCGAGGGCTTCTCGAAGCACCTCACGACCGCGCTGAACGCGCAGCCGTAGGCGATGACGTCCACTGCGGACCCGGTGACCGACGCGGAGCAGTCCGCGCCGGTCACCGGCGGGCGGGCCGGCGGCGGGCGGGCCCGTGGCCGACGGACCGACGGGCCGGTTCAGGGGCCGTCGCGGGGTGGGCGCGGCGCGGGTCGTCGGTCGCCGGTCGGGTCGCGGGCGCCGCTCGTCCTGCTGGCCCCGGCGGCACTGCTGCTCCTGGCCCTCGTTGTCTACCCCCTCGTCCGGCTCGTCGTCATCTCGTTCCAGGACTACGGGCTGCGGGCGATCTTCACCGGGCAGGCCGGGTTCACCGGGCTGACGAACTACACGGACGTCCTGACCGACGCGTCGTTCTGGCCGGTCATCCTGCGCACCGTGCTCGTGACGGGCGCGATGGTCCTGGGCACGATCGTCATCGGCATGGGGGTGGCGCAGCTGCTCACCCGTCTCGGGGTCGCGATGCGCACGGTCGTCAGCGTCGTGCTCGTGCTGGCCTGGGCGATGCCGAACGTGGCCTCGAGCCTGGTCTGGCAGTGGCTCTTCCAGCCGTTCTACGGCGTGCTCAACTGGCTCATCACGCAGCTGCGGGTGTTCGGGGACCACACGCAGGACAACTGGGCCTCGCATCCGGGGCAGGCGTACACGATCGTGCTGACGCTCGTCATCTGGCAGGCCGTGCCGTTCGTGGCGCTGACGCTGTACGCCGCGCAGTCCCAGATCGCGCCGGAGTACTACGAGGCCGGTGCGCTCGACGGGGCCTCGGTGTGGACGATGTACCGCGCGATCACGCTGCCGGCCCTCGCGCCGACGCTGCTGCTCGTGTCGATCCTGTCGGTGATCTGGGACTTCAACGTCTTCAACCAGATCTGGCTGCTCACCCGCGGCGGACCGGAGGAGGCCACGCTGACCCTCGGCATCTGGACCTTCGTGCAGTCGTTCGTGTCCAACGCCTACGGGCAGGGCGCGGCGATCGCCGTGATCTCGACCCTGATCCTCGGGGTGCTCACCAGCTACTACATCCGCCGGCTCGTCCGCAGCGGTGAGGAGGACCTGTGACCGTCTCGAGAACGGCGCCCCGTGCGGGCAGCGCATCCGCGCAGGGGCCGGTGCGGGTGCGCAAACGCAAGCCGCGCATCGTCGCGAACACCATCGCCGTGGTGTTCTGCCTGGTCTGGGTGTTCCCGATCTACTGGATGGTGAACACGGCCTTCAAGCCCGCCGACGAGGTCACCACGATGACCCCGATCTGGGCGCCGCTGCACCCGACGCTCGACAACTTCACGCGGGCGCTCACGCAGGAGGGCTTCCTGGTCTACCTGCGGAACTCCACCATCGTCGTGGTGGCGGCCGTGCTGCTGTCGATCGTCGTCGGGTTCCTGGCGTCGGCGGCACTGTCGCGGTTCCGGTTCCGCGGACGGCGGGCGATCCTGGTCGCGATCCTGTTCGTGCAGATGATCCCGTCGGGCGCACTGCTCATCCCGCTGTTCCTGTCGTTCCAGACCCTCGGGCTGCTGAACAGCTACGTCGGGCTGATCCTGGCGTACGTGGCGAGCGTGCTGCCGTTCTCGATCTGGGTGATGCGCGGCTTCTTCGTGGCCGTCCCCGTCGAGATCGAAGAGGCCGCGAAGGTCGACGGCGCCGGCACCTTCCGGATCCTGTGGAGCGTGCTGTTCCCGCTCGTCATGCCCGGGGTCATCGCCACGAGCGTGTTCGCGTTCATCGCGGCGTGGAACGACTACCTGATCGCGTACGTGATGCTCAAGGACCAGGGGATGTACACGCTGCCGGTCTGGCTCGCCGGGTTCTCGACGAACAAGGGCACGGACTTCGGTGGGCTGATGGCGGCGAGCGTGCTGTTCTCGATCCCGGTCGTGGTGTTCTTCCTCATCGTGCAGCGCCGGCTGGTCAGTGGGATGACAGCGGGTGCCGTGAAGGGGTAGCGCTCGGACGACCAGCACCTGTGGACGTGTTGGTTGCGTGACGGAACAGTTGCGTTCTTGTGGGTTTCAGACGTACAGTGCTCGAAACCCAACGGAACGAAGGAGTTCGGGCATGTACGCAACCGAGCGGCACACCGCCATCGCCGCCGAGCTGCAGTCCGCCGGTCGCGTGTCGGTCGCGGGTCTGGCCGAGCACTTCGACGTCACCACCGAGACCGTTCGCCGTGACCTCGACGCCCTCGAGTCCGCCGGGGTCCTGCGCCGGGTGCACGGGGGAGCGGTCCCCGTCGGCCGCTCGAGCGTCGTCGAACTGAGCGTCGCCGAGCGCGAGGGGCAGCACGGCACCGCGAAGTCCGCCATCGCCCGCGCCGCGATGCGCCTGGTGCCGCCGACCTTCACCGGCTCGATCGCCCTCGACGCCGGCACCACCTGCGCCGCCGTCGCCTCCGAACTCGCCCGCTGGGAGCCCGAGGTCGCCGGCTCGACCATCACCGTCATCACGAACTCGGTGCCGATCGCCGCCACCCTGCAGCACAGCGAGCACCTCGAGCTGCACCTGCTCGGCGGGCGCGTGCGTGGCGTCACGAGCGCCGCCGTCGGCACGGCCACCGTCGAGCAGATCGGCGCCCTCCGGCCCGACGTGGCGTTCATCGGCACGAACGGCCTGTCCGCCGGCTTCGGTCTGAGCACCCCGGACGAGTACGAGGCCGCCGTGAAGGGTGCCTACGTGCTCGCCGCCCGACGGGCCGTGGTGCTCGCCGACGCCGCCAAGCACGGCGTGGAGGCCCTGATGCGGTTCGCGCGCCTGGACGAGATCGACACGCTCGTCACGGACGAGCAGCCCCCGGCCGACCTCGCCGGCGCGCTCGCCGACGCCGACGTCGAGGTGGTCGTCGCATGAACGCCCGCATCGTCACGGTCACCCCGAACCCGTCGCTCGACCGCACGATCGAGCTCGCCGGTGAACTGCAGCGCGGCGCGGTCCAGCGTGCGACCCGCTCCACCGCGGAACCCGGCGGCAAGGGCGTCAACGTCTCCCGCGTGGTCGTCGCGAGCGGCGGGGACACCGTCGCCGTCCTGCCCGGCGACGAGCTCGACCCGGTCCTGCTCGGCCTGGCCACCCGCGGCATCCCGACGGCCGCGCTGCCGATCGGGGCGCCCCTCCGCTCGAACGTCACCGTGACCGAACCGACCGGCACCACGACGAAGCTCAACGAGCCCGGGCCCTCGCTCGCCGGTCGCCTCGACGACCTCGCCGCCCTGGTGGCCGACACCGCCGCTGCGACCGCCACCGGCCCCGCCGCCCGCTGGGTCGTGGTCGCCGGGTCGCTGCCGCCCGGTCTGCCCGACGACGCGCTCGCCGTGCTCGTCCGCGCTGTCCGTGCCCGCCACGGTGCCGATGTCCGGATCGCCGTCGACTCGTCCGGGGTGCCGTTCACCGCGCTGCTGCAGTCGGGCGAACGGATCGACCTGGTGAAGCCGAACGCCGAGGAGCTCGCCGGGGTCGTCGGCGGCGACCCCGAGGAGTACGAGCGCGACCTCGACGCTGCGGTGGCCGGCGCCCAGCGGCTGCGGCGGAAGAACGTCGGCACGGTCCTGCTCACCCTTGGCAGTGCCGGCGCCGTGCTGGTCTCCGACGAGGGCGCGTTCGCCGCCGCTGCACCGAAGATCGTCGCCCGGTCGACGGTCGGCGCGGGGGACTCCTCCCTCGCCGGCTACCTGCTCGCCGAGGTCGCCGGAGCCTCACCTGAGCAGCGTCTCGCACAGGCCGTCGCCACCGGCGCCGCGGCCGCAGCCCTGCCCGGCAGCGACGTGCCGGCACTCGACCACACCGACCCGACGGCGGTCTCCGTCCGGGTGCTCCACACGCACCCGGCCCCCGAACCCGCCTGATCCCCTCCCCACCCCGCCCGACCACCCCACGAACACCTGCACCACCGCGCGATCAGCGCCATTGCGAAGGAGCAAGCACATGTCCGCAGACTCGAGTCCGCGCCTCATCAGCGCACAGCTCGTCGGCCTCGACGAGGACCTCGGCGCCACGTCGACCGACGTCATCCGGGTGCTCGCCGACCGCGTCGCCGCGACCGGCCGCGCCGCCGACGGTGCGACGCTCGCCGACGACGCCATCAAGCGCGAGGCGAGCGTCGGAACGGGCGTCCCCGGTGGCATCGCCATCCCGCACGCCCGGTCGGCGTCGGTGTCCGAGCCGACGCTGGCGTTCTCGCGCCTGGCCCGGAAGGTGCCGTTCGGCGCCCCGGACGGCGACGCCGACATCGTCTTCATGATCGCCGTGCCCGAGGGGGCGGACAAGGACCACCTGACGGTCCTCTCGACCCTGGCCCGCGCGCTCATCCGCGAGGACTTCACGGCCGCGCTCCGTGCCGCGACCACCCCCGACGAGATCGTCCGGTTGGTCGACAACGAGGTGAGCGGCGAAGTGGCCGAGGCCGGCGTCGGGAAGGCGAGTGGTGCCTCCGAACCGGCCACCGCGCCGGAGGCGGGCCGCAAGGTCTTCGTCGGCGTCACCGCCTGCCCGACCGGCATCGCGCACACCTACATGGCGGCCGACGCCCTCGTCGCCGCCGCCCAGCGTGCCGGTGCCGAGATGCACATCGAGACGCAGGGGTCCTCGCAGGTCGAACCCCTCGACCCGGCCCTCATCGCCCGTGCCGACGCCGTCGTGTTCGCGGTCGACGTCGACGTCCGCGACCGCGGTCGGTTCGCCGGCAAGCCGCTCGTGTCCGGACCCGTCAAGCGCGGTGTCGACGAGCCCGACAAGATGATCGCCGAGGCCATCCGCGCCTCGGAGGACCCGCACGCCGCACGCGTGCAGGGTGGTGCCGCCGTCGAGGGCGAGTCCACCGCCAAGAACGAGCACTTCGGCCAGTCGCTCAAGCGCTGGCTCCTCACCGGCGTCAGCTACATGATCCCGTTCGTGGCCGGCGGCGGGCTGCTCATCGCGCTCGGCTTCCTGCTCTCCGGGTACGGCATCGCGCTGAACCACGGCGACTCGGGCATGAGCAACGCCGCCTACACGCTCACGAACTCGACGCTGCTGAACCTGCCGCCGGAGGGCCTCGGCTACTACCTCGGCGCCGCCGCGTTCCAGATCGGACAGGTGTCGCTCGGGTTCCTGGTCGCAGCACTCGCCGGGTACATCGCCTACGCCATCGCCGACCGTCCGGGCATCGCACCGGGCTTCGTGGCCGGGTCGATCGCCGTGTTCATGAACGCCGGGTTCCTCGGTGGTCTGGTCGGCGGTCTCATCGCCGGTGCCGCCGCGTACTGGATCGGGCGCATCCCGACCTGGCGCTGGCTGCGTGGTCTGATGCCGGTCGTGATCATCCCGCTGTTCGCGTCGATCATCGCCTCGGGCCTCATGCTCCTGGTGCTCGGTGGCCCGATCGCCTGGGTCATGACCGAGCTCACCGCCTGGCTCAACTCCCTGTCGGGTGCCTCTGCCGTCCTGCTCGGGATCATCCTCGGGCTGATGATGGCGTTCGACCTCGGTGGTCCGGTCAACAAGGTGGCGTACGCGTTCGCCGTCGCCGGGCTCGGTGCCGGGACCGCCACCAACGTGGTGCCGTTCGAGATCATGGCCGCCGTCATGGCGGCCGGCATGGTGCCGCCGCTCGCACTCGCGCTCGCCTCGACCGTGCTCTACCGCAAGGGGTTCACGAAGCCGGAGCGCGAGAACGGCAAGGCCGCGTGGCTCCTCGGTGCGTCCTTCATCTCCGAGGGCGCGATCCCGTTCGCCGCAGCCGACCCGCTGCGCGTCATCCCGGCGTCGATGGTCGGTGCCGCGATCACGGGTGCGATCTCGATGGCTGCCGGCGTGACCTCGCGAGCACCGCACGGCGGGATCTTCGTCTTCTTCGCGATCGGCGACGTCCTGATGTTCGTCGTCGCGATCCTGGCGGGGACCGTGGTGTCCGCGCTGGTGCTCGTCGCCCTGAAGAAGTGGTTCCGTCGTCGCCCTGTCGACGAGGCCGCAGCGGGCAGCGAGGCTGCCGTGGCAGGCGAGACGGTGGGCCAGCGCGCACCGGTCGCCGCGTAGTCGACCGCAGCACACGACGGACGGGAGGCCCGGTGCCAGCTGGCACCGGGCCTCCCGTCCGTCGTCCGGTCGCGTTGCAGGCCCGACGTGCGCCGGTCAGGCGGCCATCGCGAGCGCCGACGGGTCGACCTGACCGGGGACGCACTCGTCGACGTCGCACGGCGCGATCGGGGCGACCGAGGTGTGGGTGATCTTGGGGTGTACCGGGCGGCGTTCGGTCTCGCCGCGTCCGATGAGGTCCTCGTGGAGCTTCTCGCCCGCCCGCAGGCCCGTGAACACGATGTCGGACGGGCTGCCGGTGGCCTGGAGCATGCGCCGTGCGATGTCGAGGATCCGGACCGGTGCACCCATGTCGAGCACGAGGACCTCGCCGGGGTGGGCGATCGCAGCCGACTGGATCACGAGGTGGCACGCCTCGGGGATGGACATGAAGTAGCGGGTGGCGTCGGGGTGGGTGACGGTGAGGGGCCGTCCGGCACGGATCAGCTCCGCGAAGAGCGGGAGCATCGAGCCGCGGCTGCCGAGGACGTTGCCGAACCGGACCGACACGTAGTCGTGGCCCGTGTCGGCGGCGGTCCAGGCGGTCAACCGCTCGGCGATGCGCTTGGTCGACCCGAGCACGCTCGTCGGGTTCGCGGCCTTGTCGGTCGAGATGTTCACGAGTGTCCCCACGCCCGCGGCAGCAGCTGCGCGGAGGACGTTCAGAGTGCCGAGGACGTTCGTCTTCCAGCCTTCGTCCGGGTACTGCTCGAGCATCGGCAGGTGCTTCAGCGCCGCTGCGTGGAAGACGACGTCGGGCCGGCGGGTCAGCATGATGTCGCGGATGGCGTCGGCGTCGCGGATGTCGGCCAGGACGACGTTCTTCGTGTCGAGCAGCCCGTGACCGTCCACGGAGACCTGCACCTGCTGCAGGGCGGTCTCGTCGCGGTCGAGCATGATGATCTCCGCCGGCTCGAACCGGACGAGCTGTCGGCAGAGTTCACTGCCGATCGAGCCGCCGGCGCCCGTGATCAGCACCGACCGGCCCCGGACGAAGTCGACGGAGATCTCGAGCTCGGCCTCGGGCTGTCGATCCCCGATCAGTGCGTCGATGTCGAGCCCGTCGAGGCCGGGGATGCTGCGCTGTGGCATGGGGGGTCTCCTCCGTGAAGTCCTCCCCAGTGTGAACCTCGCACATGTGAAATGTCAACAGATCAGTCCGCGATGTTCGCCGTCACCGCGTCGATGTACGCCGCACGCTCCTCGCGCGAGTGCGGGCGCCCCGGGACGCCCGGTCGCTGCTCCCACGGGAACGGCCCGGCCTCGTGCCGGTACTCGATGCCCATGGCCTCGAGCCGTGCGGTGTGCTCGGCCAGGCGTCCGCGGAACTCGGCGAGGTCGCGCGGCCCGGTGACGTCCGCCGCCCACAGTGCCTCGGCGAGGGCGGCGACGCGGGGGAAGAGCTGGTAGTCGAGCCGACGGGCGGTGTCGACGTGCTCCGTCCACATGTTGCCCTGGCCGCCGATGACGTGGGCGCGCTCGGCGTCGGTGAGCCCCGACGGCACCGGGTCGAAGGCGAAGACGTCGTCGACGGTGAGGACGATCGACACCGGGATCGGCTCGGTCGACAGGTCGCTCTGGCGGTAGTCGAGGTACACCTGGTTGTCCGGCGACGAGATGACGTCGTGCCCGCGGCGGGCGGCGGTCCGTGCGCCGGTCAGCCCGCGCCACGAGACCACGGTCGCCGAGGGGTCGAGCGTGCCGCCCTCGAGGATCTCGTCCCACCCGAACGCCCGCCGGCCGTGCGACTCGACGTGTGCGGCGAGCTGTCCGATGATCCAGGCCTGCAGCTGTTCCTCGTCCTGCAGCCCGAGTTCGCGGATGCGCTCCTGGGAGCGGGGGTCGGTCTCCCACTGCACCTTCGGGCACTCGTCGCCGCCGATGCCGATGTAGCCAGAGGGGAAGAGCGCGATGACCTCGTCGAGGACGTCCTTGAAGAAGTCGATCGTGGCGTCCTCGGCGTTCAGGACGTCGTCGGCGATGCCCCACTCCGTCCACACCTCGACCGGTTCGCCCGTGACGCCGAGCGACGGGTAGGCCGCCAGTGCCGCACGGACGTGCCCGGGGGTCTCGATCTCGGGGACGACGGTGACGAACCGGTCGGCCGCGTACGCCACGATCTCGCGGACGTCGTCCTGCGTGTAGTAGCCGCCGTGCGGGCGGCCGTCGAACCCGGCGACGACGAGTGTGCCGTCCGGCCCGGGGACGTGCGCGCCGACCTGGGACTCCCGACGCCAGGAGCCGACCTCGGTGAGGCGCGGGTACTTCCGGATCTCGATGCGCCACCCCTGGTCCTCGGTGAGGTGGAAGTGCAGCCGGTTGATCCGGTGCGCGGCGAGCTGGTCGACGACCCGCATGACCTCGTGCTTCGTCCGGAAGTGCCGGGCGACGTCGAGCATCACGCCGCGCCAGGCGAAGGCGGGGGCGTCCTCGACGACCACGGCGGGGACGGACCACGGACCGGTCGCGACCCGGCCGCGGCGGTACACGTCCGGGGGCAGCAGCTGCAGCAGGGCCTGCACGCCGTAGAAGACCCCGGCGGGCGAGCCGCCGACGACGTCGACGCCGTCCGGCGTCACCGTGAGGCGGAACGACTCCGCGCGGTCGCCCTCCGGCGTCGTCGGGCCCGCGGGCAGGGACGGGTCGTCGGCGACGCGCAGCGCGATCGTGCCGGCCCCGGGTGCCGTGTCGTCGAGGGCGTCCCGCACCGGCAGCCCGGTCGATCCCCGCATGGTCTGCTGCAGGTACAGTCGGACGGACTCGCTCGCCGGGTCGGCGGCGATCCGGGTCGACGGGGTGATCTCGAAGGCCCCGACACCGGGAGCGGTGCGGCGCGGTCGTGGGACGAGCATGTCGGAGCCACCATTCCTCAATGATCTTTCGTAATGTGGAGGCTATGGCCGTGCAGCAGACCGTGTCAACGACCCCGGGCGCCGTCGGGACGACCCCGGGGGTCCTGCGACAGATGAACTCGCGGGCGATCCTCGACGAGCTCCTGCGTGACGACGTCTCCCGCACGGTCACCGAGCTCGGGCGCACGGTCGGACTCTCCCGCCCCACGGTCGAGGCGGCGCTCGCCGACCTGGTCGACGAGGGCTGGGTGACCGAGGCCGAGGCGATCGCCACCCCGAACAAGGCCGGTCGTCGCGCCAAGCGCTTCGCCGCGGACGCGTCGGCCGGCTCCGTGCTCGGCGTGGACCTCGGCCTGCACGGGATCGTCGGCGTGCGCGCGGACCTGCGCGGCGTCACGCTCGCCCGCGTCGAGGAGCGCTACACCGACCTCGCCGACGCCGAACAGGCCTGGTCGAGCGTGCAGGACGTCGTCCGTCGGCTGACGGAGCCCGTCGGTGGCACGGTCGGCGGCTCCGCCGGTGGTGCGCCGGTGCTCGGTGCCACGTTCGGCGTCCCGGCGGTCGTCGACCGCGACGGCGCGATCGACTACACGGTCGCGGTGCCGGAGTGGGTCGAGCGGCGGGTGCCCGGCCGGATCCAGGACCTCTTCCCCGGGGTCGCCACCTTCTTCGACAATGACGCCAAGCTGGCCGCCACCGCCGAGGCGCGGTGGGGGCGGTTCCACGGCGTCCGGGACGGCCTGTACCTGGTGATGGGTCGGCAGATCGGTGCCGCGCTGGTGATCGACGGCTCGTTGGCGCGCGGTGCGCGCGGCGCGGCTGGCGAGATGGGCGGCATCGCCTCGACCGGCTGGCCCGCCGCACCCGCCCGCCTGGAGGCCCGGATCCCGTCCGGCACGGACCTCGAGTCCGTCTTCGCGGCGGCGGCCCAGGGCTCGGTGTCGGCAGTCGAGACCGTCCGTGCGTTCGCGGCCGACGTGGCACCCGGCGTCGTGCAGCTCGTGACGACGATCGACCCCGAGATCGTCGTCGTCGGTGGCGAGGTCCTGCCGGCTGCCGAGGTGTTCTGCGCCGCGCTCGACGAGATCGTCACGCCACGGCTCCGGCACCCGGTGGTGTTCGCCCCGTCGACCGTCGGTCGCGACGCCGTCGCCCGGGGTGCACTCGCCCGGTCGCTCGCGCACGTCCGGTCCGCTCACATGGGACTCGGCTGACACCCAGGGAGCGTGCCGGGTCCTGACAGGGCGTTCAGGGATGCTGGGGGCATGACGACTGCCGTGACCGCCCGTGCCATGACCGTCGCCAGTGGCGACTCCACCGCCCCGTCGGACCTCGGCGGCCTCTCCGGCCTGGTGCTGCAGCTGATCGACGCGCTGGGGGAGTGGGGCGTCGGGCTGATGCTCTTCGTCGAGACGGTGTTCCCGCCCATCCCGTCCGAGGTCATCCTGCCGCTGGCCGGGTTCCTCGCGGGTGCCGGCCAGATGAACCTGGTCCTAGTCCTGGTGCTGGCGACGGTCGGTTCGTACCTCGGGGCGCTCGTGCTGTACTGGCTCGGCGCGAAGATCGGGTTCGAACGCACCACGCGGTGGTTCGGCAAGCTGCCCCTCGTCGACGAGGACGACTTCCGCAAGGCAGCCGGCTGGTTCCACCGGCACGGCAAGAGCGCGGTGTTCTTCGGCCGGTTCGTCCCGATCGTCCGCAGCCTCATCTCGTTGCCGGCCGGCGCCGACCGCATGCACCTCGGCACGTTCTCGGTGTTCACGATCATCGCGAGCGGCATCTGGAACAGCGCGCTCGTGCTGCTCGGTGCCGCGTTCGGGTCGCAGTACGACCAGGTCGAGGCGTACACCGAGTGGATCGACCGCGTGCTCTACGTCGCGATCGCCGCGGTCGTGGTGACCTTCGTCGTGCGCCGGGTCCGCCGTGTCCGCGCCGAGCGGCGTACGGGCGGCCCCGACGACGACCACGACGACGCCGCCGGCAGCCCTGCCGTGGGCGGTGCCCGGGGTCGTCGTCGCGCCGAGCCCGCCCGCGACTGAGCCTCAGGCCTTCGTCAGCGCCGACTCCTTGTGGGCGGCCTGCTTGCCGCTCTTCTCCGACTCGACGATCCAGTACGGGTCGTCGTCGGTCGGCGTGAAGTGCTGCCCGTCGAACTCGAAGTCGCTCGTCCGCTTGCGCACGAGCGTGCCGGTCGTCCTGCCCTGCGAGGTGTTCCAGTGCACCTCGTCACCCTTCGACAACGCCATGCTGTCCTCCTTGCGCGATTCCTCGTCCTGGTGGAGGTCGGACTGTACCCCGTCGATCCCCGGGAAATCAGGGAAGTAGGGCGATCACGATGTCGTAACGGCCATGCGGATCGAGAGTCGGACGCGTACCGTTTCCCCTGAGCCCACACGCCGGCAGCGGCCGCGGAACCACGGGCTCCGGACGGGACGACGGACACCATGACCCTGCTGGACAGCGCGCGGGCGGACACCGTCCTCTCTGCGCGGTACCGGCTCGTGAAGCTCATCGGCACCGGCGGCATGGGATCCGTCTACGAAGCCCGTGACGAGCACACGTACCGGGCCGTGGCCGTGAAGCTCTTCGCGACCCCGGACAAGATGACCACCGCCGACCGTGTCCGCCAGGAGCGCGAGATCCGGCTGCTCAGCATGCTCTCCCACCCGGGCCTCATCCCGCTGTACGACGCCGGCACCCACGAGTTCGAGGACGGCCCGCACCGGTTCATCGTGATGGAGCTGATCGCCGACACGACGCTGCTCCGCCGCCTGTCCGAGGGCGCCCTGCACAACTACGAGGTGGCCGACCTCGGTGCGCAGCTCGCCGACGCCCTGGCCTACGTGCACTCGCGCGGCATCGTGCACCGTGACGTGAAGCCCGCCAACATCCTGATCAGCGACGAGGGCTCGTCCGGGTTCGCCCGCACGGTCAAGCTCACCGACTTCGGCGTCGCCCACTTCGTCGACGGCTCCCGCCTGACGAACGACGGCACGGTCATCGGCACCGCCGCCTACCTCAGTCCGGAGCAGGTCGCCGGCGAACCGATCAGCTTCGCCACCGACGTGTACTCGCTCGGGCTCGTCCTGCTCGAGGCGCTGACCGGCAAGCAAGAGTACTCGGGCACCCTGATCGAGGCCGCACTCGCCCGGCTCCGCCGCGACCCCGAGATCCCGGACGACGTCGCCGACGAGTGGCGCGAGCTGCTCAGCCGGATGACGGCCCGCGACCCGGAGCGCCGGCCCACGGCGGTCGCCATCGCCAACGCGCTGCGCGGCGGGTCCACCCAGATCACCGGCCCGGTGCCGCTCGGCCCGGAACGCGTGAAGCACCAGCGCGACCACCGCATGCACCGCGCCGCACACCGGCACGCCAGGCGCGGCACGTTCTCGGCGGTGCGTCGCTGGCGTCGGCGGAACGTCCTGGTCGGGTCCTTCGCGGCCTTCGGCGTCACCGCGGCGTGCGTGGCCGCCTACGTCGCGGGCGCCCTGCACTGACCCCTCCGGCGGCTCCGTGCTCCGGGCACCGGAGCACCCTGGCAGGATGGACAGCATGACCGACCAGCGCTGGATCAAGATCTGTGGCCTGTCGACGCCCGACACCGTGGACGCCGCCGTCGACGCGGGTGCCGACGCCGTCGGGTTCGTCTTCGCGGCGGGCAGCCCCCGGACCGTCACCGCCGACCTGGCGAAGGAACTCGTCGAGCGGGTGCCGGACGGCATCGACGCCGTCGGGGTCTTCCGTGACCAGAAGATCGACGAGATCGTGGGCATCGCCTCCGAGGTCGGGCTCACCACGCTGCAGCTGCACGGTGGCGAGTCGGCGTCCGACTTCGCCCGCGCGCGCGACGCCGGCTTCTTCACCATCCGGGCCATCGCGGCCGAGGACTACCTGCGCGAGACGCCCGAACAGCGCGCCGCGTTCGACCACGACCTGCTGTTGCTCGACGCCGCCGTGCCCGGCAGCGGTCGCCTGATCGACCCGGCCACGATCGAGGGCGTGGACGAGGCCTGGATCCTCGCCGGCGGGCTGACCCCGGCCAACGTGGTCGCCGCGGTCGAAGCGCTCGACCCCGACGGCGTCGACGTGTCGAGCGGCGTCGAGTCCGAGCGTGGCGTCAAGGACCCCGCGAAGATCCGCGCCTTCGTCGAGGCCGTCCGCAGCCTGGGCTGAGCGCGCGACCGCACCGATCGGTCGCGTTCGCGGCTCTGGACGCGACCGCGGACGGACAGGAGGCGCGGTGCGGGCCCGCCACGGGCCTCCCGTCCGCCGCGCGCTCAGCGCAGGGTGGGGATGAGCTCCGTCAGGAACGCGTCCGTGTCCTCCCAGCCCTGCACCGCGTGGCAGGGGACCCCGAGTGCCTTCACCGGGTAGTCGTTGCCCTCGGGGTCGAGCCGGTCGCCCACGAAGAGCATGTCGTCGAGTGCGATGCCGGTGATCTCGGCGAGGCGCTGCATGCCGTAGGCCTTGTCGATGCCCTTGCGGGTGATGTCGATGCTGGTGGAGCCGCCCGAGCGGACCTCGAGGTCGGGCAGGTCCTGCTGCACCAGACGGCGCAGGTGGTCCTTCTTCTCGCCGGTCGGGTCCCACTGCTTCTTGACGTCCACCGGGGCGGCCTGGCCGAGGGCGGAGAACGTGATCTGCGACCCGCGGTCCTCGAGGATGGCGCCCCAGGTCTCGGACTCCCAGTACCCGGCTTCCTTCGCACGGGCCTCGACCGCGGCGAGGGCGCGGTCCTTCTGCTCGTCGGTGAGGTCCTCGGCGTACTGCAGCGCCCAGTCCTGGTCCTCCCAGCGGTAGTACCGGGTGCCGCAGGTCGGCAGGAGGTGCAGGGCGTCGAGCGTCAGGCCGTCGCGCTGCCGGAGCGGGGTGACGAGCTGCTGCTCGAACTGGGTGAAGTTGCCGCCGGAGATGACCGCGACCGGCACGACCTCGAGCAGGGACGCGAAGGTCTCGAGCATGCGGGGGTCGAGGGAGGACTTCGACGGGGCGAGCGTGTCGTCCAGGTCGAAGGCGACGAGGCGGGGCGTGGTCATGCCCCCGATCCTGCCAGAGCCCGCCGACCACCCGCAGGGTGCGACCGTCCGGGCACCCCGGTGCTGCGCGAAGTCTGCGGGGTCACGCGCGGTGCGTGGCGGGGACCCGGTCGCGCGCGTAGGTGATGTCCGTGTAGCCGTGCGGGGCCGGGTTGCCGTCCTCGTCGAGGTTCACGAAGACGACCTCGTCGATCGTCAGGATGCTGCGGTGCGTGAAGAGGTTGCGCGCCTCGGCCCGCATGGTCAGCGACGTCCGGCCGAACCGGGTCGCGACGAGGCCGATCTCGACGATGTCGCCCTCCTTGGCCGAGGACAGGAAGTTGATCTCCGACATGTACTTCGTGACGACCTTGCCGTTGCCGAGCTGGATGATCGCGTAGACCGCGGCTTCCTCGTCGATCCAGCGGAGCAGGCTGCCGCCGAACAGGGTGCCGTTGGCGTTGAGGTCCTCCGGTCGCACCCACTTCCGGGTGTAGAAGTTCATCTCCGGCCGGGCGTCGTCCTGGTGCTGATCCATGTCACGTCATGGTACGCCGACGGCCGCGCCCCCGCAGGGACGCGGCCGTCGTGGCGATCGCGGGCGGCGGTGCCGCCGGTGCTCACTCCTTGACGAGGACGACCTCGTCGAGGGGGATGCGGGTGCGCGGGGCGACCTCGCGCTCGGCGGCCTTGTCGTCGAGCTGCGACGGGTGCGCGACGGTGCCGACGGCCGTGACCGTGTACGGCAGGAAGCGCTCGGGCAGGTCGAACGCGGCACGGAGCCCGGCGGCGTCGATGCCCGCCATCTGGTGCACGTGCAGCCCCTCGGCGTGCGCCTGCACGGTCAGGGCGGCGAGCGACTGGCCGAGGTCGTACTGCGCGAAGGGACGCTCCTCGCCGTCGGCGGTCACGGTCTCGAGCACGCCGACGACGAGGGCGCTGGCGCGGAAGGCCCAGGCGGCGTTGAAGCCGAGCAGGTTCTCGTTGATCTTCCGGAACGTCTCGGTGCCGCGGCGGCCGGCGATGAAGCGGCGGGGCTGGAAGTTCATGGCCGAGGGTGCCCAGCGAGCGGCCTCGAGGACGGCGTCGAGCTGGTCGTCCGAGATCGTCGCGGTCTCGTCGTAGGAGCGGGGGCTCCAGCGCTCCTCGAGCAGCGGCACGAGCGGCTGGCTGGAGTCGGTGGACCGGGTGAGGGTGTCGGCGTTCGTCGAGGTCATGATGCGCTCAACGGTATTCGATGCGTACGCATTTCCGACCTGAGTGACGTCACATCACCGCCGGCAGGTGCCAGGATGGACGGGATGGGTGGCGTGTTGACCGGCTTCGCGATCATCGGCGCGATCATCGCCGGTGGGTACGTCGTCGGACGCATCGGCCTGCTGGGCCCGCACGCGCAGTTCGTGATGAGCCGGCTCGCCTTCTTCGTGCTGATGCCGTGCCTGCTGTTCCACACCATCGCGACCGCCGACATCGCGTCGCTGCTGTCCTCGATGCTCTGGGTCTCACTGCTGAGCGCCGCCGTGGTCGCCCTCGGTGCCGCCGCCGTGTTCCGCTTCGTGCTGCGCCGCCCCGTCACCACGACCACCGTCGGCGCCCTGGCGTCGAGCTACGTGAACGCGAACAACATCGGGCTGCCGGTGGCCGTGTACGTCCTCGGCCAGGCGACCGCGGTCGTCCCGGTGATCCTGCTGCAGCTCGTCGTGATGGCCCCGATCGCGCTGACGATCCTCGACGCTGCGACCGCGGGCGGCGGCGGGTGGGGACGACGGATCGCGGGGCCGTTCCGGAACCCGATCATCATCGCCTCGCTCGTCGGGCTCGTGTGCTCGGCGACGGGGATCACGCTGCCCGACCCGGTGCTCGAGCCGTTCTCGCTCGTCGGCGCGGCCGCGGTGCCCGTCGTGCTGCTGTCGTTCGGGATGAGCCTGCACGGTGCGACCCCGCTGCGGGACCCGGCGATCCGGACCGACGTCATCGTGGCGTCGTCGATCAAGCTCGTGGTGATGCCGGCCGTGGCGTTCGTGTTCGCCCGGTTCGTGTTCGGGCTCGGCGACCAGGAGGTCTTCGTGCTCACCACCCTCGGCGCCCTGCCGGCGGCGCAGAACGTCTTCAACTACGCGCAGCGGTACGGGGCCGCGGTCCCGGTGGCGCGCGACGTCGTGCTCATCTCGACGCTCGGCTCGGTGCCCGTGCTCGTCGCGATCGCCGCCCTGCTGCACCCGTAGCGCTCCGTGGACGCGCCGCGCGGCGGACGGGAGGCCCGTGGCGGGGCCGCACCGGGCCTCCCGTCCGGCTGTGGTGGCGACCACCGCGGATGGTGAGCAGGAAAGGTCGGGTCGTGTCCGCCGACTCGACCATTCCTGCCCACGAAGCGCGGACGGCACGCGCGTACCCTGGCGGGCACGCGGGGCGGACCGCCTCGTGACCGATGACCACGACGAGGAGACCGGCGATGGACACGATGGCGATGATGAAGAACATGTCGATGACGGACATGCCCATGGAGATGGACATGGACATGATGCAGGACACGATGATGGCGATGAACGCCGCGTCGATGGCGGCGACGATGTGCTCGGCGGCCGACATGCGGATGGGCGGCGAGATGGCCACCTGCGCCGCGATGTGCTCGAACACCGCGATGCTCGCCGACACCGGCATGCGGATGATGATGCGTCCGATGGGGATGGACACCGCCGCGATGCAGGCGATGCTCATGGCCGTCGTCGCGATGGGCACCGCGTGTGCCGCCGAGTGCCGTCAGCACCAGGACATGGACGAGTCGTGCCGCTACTGCGCCATGGCCTGCGACGAGATGGTGTCGAAGTGCCAGGCGATGCTCGACTCGATGGCGGCCTGACCCGCTCCGTGCGCGCTCCGCGCCGCGAGGCCGCTACGCGACGCGTGCGGTGGTCTGTCGACCGCCGGCGCTGAGGATCTCCGCGACCGGGTGGTGGGCGACCGGCTCGCCGACCGACAGGACGCCGTCGGCGTCCGCCACCCGCAGCTGGGTGATGCTCCCGTCGAGGAACAGCACCACGGCGTCGGCTGCGCGGGTCTCGACGACGATGCCGTCGCGCCACGCACCGGGGGCTGCGGTCGCCATGAGGCGCTGGATGGGAAGGATCGTCGTGCGGGACATGGCTTCACCTGCTCTCGAAGGGGTTCGGTGCAGGAAACCTACGTCGGCGTGACGGACGGCTCAATCACGGCGGACGCCGGGCGTAACAGAGCCGGACGGGCGCCGATCCGGGCCGGGCTGGGCTGGGCTGGCGACCCGACTCCGATCAGAAGATCATCGGGCGGTCGTCGTCGAGCGACGTGTCCAGGTCGAGGTCGACCACCACGGGGACGTGGTCGCTCGGGGCGTCGCCCTTGCGCTCGTTCCGGTGGATCGAGGCGTCGGTGACGACGTCGGCGAAGGCCTGCGAGCCGAGGACGAAGTCGATGCGCATGCCCTCGTTGCGCGGGAACCGCAGCTGCTTGTAGTCCCAGTAGGTGTAGCCGTCGGGCACGATCGGACGCACGACGTCCTGCAGGCCCCGTGCCTCGAACTCGCGGAACGCTGCCCGCTCGGGTTCGCTGACGTGGGTGGACCCCTCGAAGACCCGCATGTCCCAGACGTCCTGGTCGAGCGGTGCGACGTTCCAGTCGCCCATCAGTGCGAGCGGGGTCTCCGGCGACGCCTCGATCCACTCCGAGGTGCGGTCGGCCAGCTGGGCGAGCCAGTCGAGCTTGTACGTGTAGTGCGGGTCGCCGAGCTCGCGGCCGTTCGGAACGTAGAGGCTCCAGAGCCGCACGCCGTCGACGGTGACGCCGATCGCGCGGGCTTCGACCGGCAGGTCCGGCCCCTCGTGGCCCTTCAGGAACCCGGGCTGGCCCGGGAAGTCGCGGGTGACGTCCTCCATCGGCAGCCGGCTGGCGAACGCGACGCCGTTCCACTGGTTCAGGCCGTGCGCCTCGACGTGGTACCCCGCGGCCTCGAACTGCTCGACCGGGAACTGCTCCGGCTTGCACTTGATCTCCTGCATGCCGAGGACGTCGACGTCCTCACGCACCAGCCAGTCGACGATCCGACCCACTCGGGTGCGGACGGAGTTCACGTTCCAGGTCGCCACGCGCATGGAACAAGAACCTACCGGTGCCGACTGACGACGAGGTCGGCGAGACCAGCGGCACGGGCGGGCGGGACGTGCGCCGCCTGTGCGGCGTACGGCACGATGGTGTTCGCTGGAGGCCAGCAATCGACCGCACGGAGGCAGCAATGGCATCGACGACCAACCGCGTCGACGGGACCCCGACCGGGACCACGACCGGGGCCACGCTCGGCACCGGGGCCGGGAGCACCCAGCCCGCCGGCACCACCACGACGCAGGTCACCGCCAAGGGCAGGACCATCATCGACGACACGGTCGTCGCGAAGGTCGCGGGCATCGCCGCCCGCGACGTCCCCGGCGTCTTCGCGCTCGGCGGCAACGCCTCGCGGGCGTTCGGCGCCATCCGCGACGCCATCGGCTCGAGCGCGCTCGGCCAGGGCGTCCGCGTCGAGGTCGGTGAGACCCAGGTCGCCGTCGACCTGACCATCGTCGTCGACTACCCGACGCCGATGATGGAGGTCGCCTCCGCTGTGCGTGCCGCCGTCACGAACGCCGTCACCGAACTCGTCGGCCTCGAGGTCACCGAGGTCAACATCGCCATCAACGACGTGAACATCCCGGCGCTCAACGGCGTCGCGGACGAGCTCGACACCCGGGACGGTCGAGTCCGGTGAACGCCACCGTCGTCGGGATGGGCACCGGCGCCCTGCTCGCGATCGTCGCCGTGACGCTCGGGTTCTGGGCGTTCGTCGTCGTCGCCGTCTGCATGGCGGTCGGTGCACTGGTCGCCCGCATCGTCACGGGTGACGTCGACTTCCGCCGCCTGCTCGACGTGCTGCGCGGACGCCGGAGCTCGTCGTGAGCGACGCCGCCGTCGTCACGGCCGGCGACAGCGGCGTCCGGCTCCGCGGCTCCGACCGCATCGGTACGTCCGCGCTGGTGCACACCGCCCAGGCGGTCGCCGCCGAAGCGCTGCGCGTTGCCTTCCGGGAGGTCCGTGCCCGGGTCGCGGACGACGGCCGCGGCGCGCTGGCGGTCGAGATCACCGCCCCGCTCGCCCTGCCGGTGCTGGGCTCGCACGCACTCCCCGACGAACCGGTCGTCGCCACGGCGCACCGGGCTCGCGGCACGATCGCCGAGCGCTTCCGGACCATCACCGGCCGACAGGTCGCCCGCGTGACCGTGACCTTCGCGTCGTCGGTCGTGGACACCCCGCGGAGGGTCCGGTGACCGCCGCCACAGCCGTCGACCCCGCCGGCGGCAGCCCCGATCCGGTCGTCCCGGCCAGCCCGTCGCACGACGACCACCTCGCCACCCACCGCCGCCTGCTGCGCCGCGAGACCCACGTCTCCCGCTCCGGTGCCGTCGTCGTCGCGATGCTCATCGCCCTGGTGCTCGCCGCCGCCGCGGTCTTCGCCGGTGTGCTCGTCCTGCTCGACCAGAACGTCCTGGGCGTCGACCCCCGTGCCGTGGTCGACGCCGCGCTCGCCGCTCCGGACGGCCCCGACACCACCATCGTGATCGGCATCGGCGCCGTCGTGGCCCTGATCGGCCTCGTGCTCCTGCTGCAGGGGATCCTGCCCCAGCGCCGTCCGCGGCACGTGATGTCTTCCGACCGGCTCGCAGTGGTCGTCGACGACGAGGTCCTGGCCTCCGCTGCGGCCCGCGCCGCCCGATCCGCGACCCGTCTGGGCGCCGACGCCGCCGTGGGCACCGTCGGCCGCCGCACGGTCGACGTCGTGCTCCGTCCCGCAGCCGGGGTGGACGTCCCCGCGGTCGCCGCGACCGAGGCCGTCGAGCGGGAGTTCGCCGCGATCGACGCGCACCCGACGCTGGCCGCGCGGGTCCGGGTGCAGCCGACCGGGCGGGTGGACGGATGAACGCCACGAACCGCGCGCTCGGCCGCGCGGCGCTCGTCGTGCTCGGGCTCGTCCTGCTCGTCGCCGGGGTCGCCGCGATCCTGGTGCAGACCGCCCAGGGGTTGCCCCTCGTCGCATCGTGGTGGCGCACGGTCGGCGATGCCCTCGCCGGACTCGGCACCGGGGCGTCGCGTGACGACTCGGTGTTCGCGTGGACCTGCGTCCTCGGCGGTGGCGTCGTGCTCGGTGTGCTCGCACTCGTGGTGCTGACGACGCTCGGCGGTGGCCGCGAGAGCACCGTCGTGGACAGCGACGGTTCGGCCGACGGCGTCGCCGGCTCGGTGCGCATCGAGTCCACGGCCGTGCAGCACGCGCTCTCCTCGGCCATCGGCGACATGCCCCAGGTCGGTTCCCTCGCCGTCGACGTCTACCGGGTTCGGGGAGGCCGTGCGATCCGGGTGCGGGTCCGTCCGCGCCGGGGGGCCGCGCCGCGGGAGATCACCGAACGGGTCGAGGCCGTGGTCGCCGACCTGGACGCCCTGCTCGGTGAGCGCCTGCCCGTGCTGCTCGAGATCGCCCGTGGTGGGTCGGGGTCCTCCCGCCCGGACCGCGTGCACTGAGCGTCGCCGTGGTGCGCTCGATCGGTGGACTGCCCCGGCCGGGTGAGACCGTCCCGGTGCCGCGCGTGGTCACCGACGTCGCCCGAGGGCGTGAGGTCGCGCTCGTCTGGCACAACCAGATCGGCGGGACGACGTTCCGCATCGGGCCGGACGCGCACGCCGAGGAGTTCGTGAAGGTGCTGCCGCGCGCCTACGGTTCGTGGATCGGCGGCGAAGCCGAGCGGCTGACGTGGGCGTCCCGGTACGCCCGGGTCCCCGAGGTGCTCGACCACGGCGCCGACGAGGCCGGCGTCTGGCTGCACACCCGTGCCGTGCCCGGGTGGAGCGCCGTCGACCCGCGCTGGCACGACGAACCCCGGACCGCGGTGGTCGCGGTGGGGGAGGGCCTGCGCGCGCTGCACGACACCCTGCCCGTCGACGAGTGCCCGTTCACGTGGGCGACCGCGGACCGGCTCGATCGCGCGCGTGGGGCGAGCGCCGACGCCGACGCCGTCCGCGGCCCGGGCGGTCTCGGTCCGGAGCCACCGACCGACCGGATCGTCGTCTGCCACGGTGACCCGTGCACGCCCAACACGCTCATCGGTGCGGACCGGCGGTGGAGCGGGCACGTCGACCTGGACGCGATGGGGGTCGCGGACCGCTGGGCCGACATCGCGGTGGCGACGATGGCCCTCGGCTGGAACTACGGACCCGGGTGGGAGCCGCTGTTCCACCGGGCGTACGGGCTGCCGGACGACCCGGAGCGCACCGCCTGGTACCGGGCGGTGTGGAACGCCGGCGACGACGGGATCGACGAGCCGGAACCGGGGTCGATCGGCTAGAAGGCGACCCCGCGAGCGCCCATGAAGGGCACCGGGTCGGTGGTGGCGCCGTTGATGTGCACCTCGACGTGGCTGTGGCAGCCGGTCGACGCCCCGGTGGAGCCGACGAGCGCGATGAGCTGCCCCGCGGAGACCTGCTGCCCGGTGGCGACCCGGAAGCCGCCGTCGACGATGTGGCCGTACGCGGTCTGCACGCCGCCGCCGTGGTTGATGCGGACGTAGTTGCCGTAGCCGCCGTACCAGCCGACGTAGTCGACGGTGCCGGCCGAGGCCGCGACGATGGGCGTGTAGCAGCCGCTCGCCAGGTCGGTGCCCTCGTGCATGGTGACGACGCCGGTGATCGGGTGGACGCGGTACCCGTAGGGGCTGATGACGTAGCCGCTGGCCGGGCGGACCCAGCCGGTCCCGGAGCCCGCGCCGACGGAACCGCCGCCGCCCGAGCCGCTGCTGCCGGTCGAGCCGCCGCCTGACGGCGCGCCCCCGCCGGAGTTCGCGGCGGCCTGTGCGGCAGCTGCTCGCTGCGCGGCGGCGGCGCGCTCTGCGGCTTCGCGTGCGGCCTTCTCCTCCGCCGCCTTGCGGACGCGCTCACCCTTGGCGAACTCGGCTTCGGTCCGGACGCGGCCGGAGGTCAGGGTCGCGAGCTGGGCGTCGAGCCGGGCCTTGTTCGACTGCTGCTCGTCGTAGGCGGCCTGCACGGCGTCGGACGCCGCCTGGGCTTCCTGCATGCGGTCTTCGGCTTCGGCAGCGAGGTCGCCCAGCGCTTCGGCGGCGCGGTCGGCCTGCGCCTCGAGCGAGCTGGCGACGGCGGCGTCGGCGCTCGCGGCGGCCTGCACACGCTCGGCCTGCTCGGAGAGCTTGCTCAGCGCACCGAGGTTGTACAGCAGGTCACTGGCGTCTTCGCCCTGGGTGATCACCGAGGTGGTGACGTCGGCGCCACCGGAGCGCGACATCTGTGCGGCGAACTGCCCGGCCTGCGCGGCGCTCTGGTCGGCGACCTTCGCGTGGTCCTTTGCGTCGGCGCGGAGCTGCTGTTCCTTCTCGGCCGCGGTCTGGGCCTTGCGCTGTGCCTTGTAGAACACGTCGCCGAGCTTCTGCGCCTTCGCCTCGGCAGCCTCGACCTTGGCGTCGAGTTCGCTGATGATGCCCCGGATCTCGGTGATCTGCCCCTGCTTGGCGGATTCCTTGCCGCGGGCGGACTTCACTTCGTCCCACGTGGGGTAGGTCACCGCCTGGGCGGCCGGAGCGTCGGCGATGACCGTGCCGACGAGGCCCGCGAGTGCCAGACCGGTGACGGCGAGGCGCAGGCGCACGGGGACACGGTGGGCGCGGGGGCTGGTGGGACGAGACATCGAGCACGAGCCTATACATCCGTACAGCGAGCATCGGACGGCAACGCGCCGCTGTGGACAACTTCAGCAGTGGATCAGAAGCCGCGGTCACGCCGGATGACGTCGGCGCTCCCGACGACGTCGCGCCGCAGGATCGCCTGCCCGGCGGTGCCGGCGTAGTCGTAGACGTCGAACCCGGTGCAGTGGGTGATCGTCGCCGGGGGGCCGAGGGAGTCCTCGACCGCGGTGGTCCACAGGTCGTGCGAGCCGACCACCACGAAGCTCGGGTCGGCGTCGCGGTATGCGCCGAGGTCGACGAGCCACGGGTACGTCTCGAAGGTGTCGCGGACCTGCAGCAGCCCGACGTTCGTCGCCGCGTAGGTGGCGAGGGGCCGGACCGTCCAGAACTGCCCGACGCCCGTGACCTGGCGCCCGTCGGCCCAGCGGTCCAGGCACGCGGCCGCCGGGTACCGCGCGGTCGACACGGCGTGGGCGGTGCCGGGGGCCACGGCGATCCCGGTCGCGAGGACGGCGGCCATCGCGACCGCCACCCCCGCCCGGACCCCGCGGTGCGGGCGGTGCACACGGGTGCGGCGGACCGCGGTGCGGGTGAGCTCGGCCACGGCGACGAGCGCGAGCAGCGGTGCCGTCACGATCGGCTGCAGGTAGCGCGGGGTCTCGGACCCGGCGACGACGACCCCGACGGACACGGCGACGACGGTCACCAGCGGCAGCAGCGTCGCGACCAGCACGGTGCGTGCGGTGCGGACCCGCCAGGCCCAGACCGTGCCGCCGACGGTGACGAGCACCCCGGCGAACAGCAGCAGGAGCCCGAGGTCGCCCGGTGCCGTGCCCGCCCGGTCGTCGGTCAGCGCCGCGAAGAACCGCAGGGTCTCCCCGGCCCGTGACGGCTGCACGTACGTCGCCGGGTCGAGGGAGACGAACGGTCGCAACGGGATCCGCACCAGGTACCCGACGACCGATCCGACCGTGACGGCACCGGCGAGCAGCGCAGCGGGGCGCCACGGCACCCGCCGTGCCAGCACCAGGAGCCCGAGGGTGACGACGACGGGAGCGGCGGACCAGGGCACGTACAGCGGGTTCGACGCGGTCGTGCACGCGGCGACGAGTCCGAGCACCACGAGCAGGGGCACCGACGCCCGACCGAGGCGCACCGCCCGCAGCACCAGCACCGCGGTGCCGAGCACCGCCAGCACGGCGCCGTAGTAGTAGGTCGTCGTGAGCAGCAGGGACGCCAGCTCGAGCGAGGTCGCCGTCGCCGACGACTCCGTCAGCACGAGCAGCGTGACCAGGCCGAGCGCCCCCGCCGACACCGCGATCCGCGCGGGGCGCCCGGCGGACGGCATCAGCTCGTTCGCAGCGGCCCGCACCAGCGCGTAGACCGCGAGGAGCACGAGCACCCCGTTCAGCGCCAGGGCCTGCTGCGGGGTCCCGGTCACCTGCGAGCAGAACAGGTACACGGGCAGCTCGGGGAAGAAGAACAGTGCGGGCGACATCGCCCACTCGAACGGCTCGCCGGCCTGCAGCGAGCGCTCGACGAGCGGCAGCAGCACCGAGTCGCCGTCGTACCAGAGCAACGCCACCCGTTCCGTCGCGACGACGTGGCGCAGGGCGATGACGGCCAGGGCCAGCGCGACCAGGCCGCCCAGGGCCTCCCGTCCGATCGTGACGGCCACCCCACCGGTCCGGCGGCCGCCGGACGGAGCCGGCTCCACGGCGGGGCGACGCGGTGCTCGGGACATGCCCCGGAGCGTACCGAGGCCGCCTCGGTGCCGGTACGCACAGACCCACAGGCTGGGGGAGCGCGTTGCGGGCCCGACCGACTACCCTTGTGCGCTGTGACCGACGCGCGCGAACAGTTGATCCAGTACATCTCCTCCGAAGCGGTGTTCCACGGCGACTTCACCCTGACCAGCGGGAAGAAGGCGACGTACTACATCGACCTGCGGAAGGTCAGCCTGGACCACCGCGTCGCGCCGCTGATCGGCCAGGTCATGACCGAGCTCGTGCAGCAGGTGCCGGACGTCTCCGCCGTCGGTGGCCTGACCATGGGCGCCGACCCCATCGCCAGCGCCGTCCTGCACCAGGCCGCCGCCCAGGGCCTGACCTACGACGCCTTCGTCGTCCGCAAGGAGCCGAAGGACCACGGCCGCGGCAAGCAGGTCGAGGGACCGGACCTCAAGGGCAAGCGCGTCGTCGTGCTCGAGGACACCTCCACCACCGGCGGCTCGCCGCTCAAGGCGGCCGAGGCGCTCGAGCGCGAGGGCGCGATCATCGCCGCCGTCGCGGTCGTCGTCGACCGGGACACCGGTGCCAAGGAGACGATCGAGGCGGCTGGCTACCCGTACTTCGCGGCCATCGGGTTGGCTGATCTGGGGCTGACCGCGTGACCGAGGAGCGTCCGGACGACGCACGCGAACCCGACGGCACCGCCGGCCCGGCAGACGGGGACGACGGCCTGGAGGCTCGGCGTGCGTCCGGATCGGACGCTCCGTTCCACGGTCTCCGCAGCGCTGCGGACATCTTCGGGGCTCCGCGCGGCGAGGAGGACTGGCCGTCGCGGCGGGAGCGCCGCGAGGCGGAGCGCACCGCCCGTGAGACGGGCGCGCCGCTGCCGGAGCCGTTCGTGGCCGAGGGGGAGGCAGAGGCTGCTGCTCCTGAGCCTGCCGCGCCCGCGCCTGCTGCTCCGGCGCTCGACGACGGCGCGACCCAGGCCATCTCGATGCCGCCCGAGCTGCTCGCACCCTCCGAGAACCCCGACGCCGTCGTCGAGCACGAGCGCTCCACACTGCACGACCGGATCCCGGCCGCCGCCGACGTCGCGCCGGACTCCACCGCGCCGCACCCGTCGTCGATCGTGCTGCCGACGGCACAGACCCACCGCGACGAACGAGCTGCCGCGTCGAAGGCCATCGAGGACGAGCGTCGCCGCGTGGACCCCTTCGGCGAGGGCCGCGCCGACGTCGACTGGCTCGGCCGCGCGACCGGGAACCACCCGGAGTCCGTGGCACCCGTTCCCCCCGTTGCCCCGCAGCCCCTCGGTGTCGAGAACGTGCTGCCGCCGACCGAGGAACCGCCGACCTTCACCGACCTGCTGCGCATCACCAGCACCGGGCCGGTCCCCACGCAGACCGGTGCCCACGACCGGCCGTTCGACTGGGCGATCGGCGACGACGACGAGCCCGGCGAGGTCCCGGCGACGCTGACCACCGACTCGTTCGACACCACCGCGCTGTCCGCCGGGTCCTGGTCGCTCGCCGACGAGTTGGACGACGAGGACGAGGTCGTCGCCGGCGAGGTCGACACCCCGGCCTCCGGGCTGCCGCAGGCACCGCGGACCTACCCGGTGCCGCCGGCGGTCCCGGTGCCGCCGGTGGTGCCCCCGGCGGTCCCGGCTGCGCCCGTGTCGGACACGGCTGCTCCGGCTGCCGTTCCCGCTGCTGATGCCGCTGGTGCTCCGTCGGAGGTGACCGAGGCCGTGGACGTGCCCCGCGAGCCTGCCGGAGCCGACGTGCCGGACGCGACCGAGGGCCTCCAGGCCGATGCCCCGACCACCGCGATGCCGACGGCCGGGACGCCCTGGTGGTCCGAGCCCGACGCGACCGTGCCGCCGACCGCCGCACCGCCGCTCGTGGAGCCCGCTGCGGGCGCCCAGGAGTACCCGGCGCACCTGCCGCCGTCGGTGGGGCAGGACCTCGACGCCGTGCTCGGGCTGCGTGGGAACGACACCGGTCCGCAGCCGGAGTCCCTTCCCGCCGCGGCGCCGGACGACCTGGACCAGTCCGAGTGGGACGGCCGCGAGACCAGTGACACGAGTGCCATCAAGGACCTGTTCGGCACCGAGGCCGTCGGGCAGCTCGGCGGGACCGGCTACGACCCGGAGGACACCGGGACGCGGATGATGCCGGCGGCTGCCGTGCCCGCGGCTGCTGCCGCTCCTGCTGCTGTCCCCGCGCCCGCTGCTGCTGGACGGCCGGCCGGCGGTCCGGACCGGCAGTCCGGCGATCGCGACAACTTCATCAACGAGGGCTTCGCGCGGCTGCGGAACGAGGGCAAGCGCGGCAAGCAGCTGCTGATCTACGGGTCGATCGCGCTGATCCTCGTGCTCATCGTGCTGGTGTTCCTGCTGTCGAAGTGGATCCTCGGCAACAACATCGCCGACCAGGCCGTGCCGACGAAGTCGCCCGTGGCGGCCTCGTCGGCGCCGGCGACACCGAGCGCTGCGCCGTCGGCGTCGGCCTCGCAGCCGGGAGACGCCGCAGCGCCGGCCGCGACGTTGCAGTTCGCCACGACCCCGGCCCTGCCCGGCGAGCACCCGTGGACCGACCTGGCCGGCGGGGAGTGCCTGTCGCCGTTCACGAACGCGTGGTCGCAGACCTTCACGGTGGTGGACTGCGCGACGCCGCACATCGGGCAGCTGACCGCACGGCTCGCGGTCGAGGGCGACACCTACCCCGGTGCCGAGGCCCTGGCGACCCAGGCGACCGACCAGTGCCAGTCCGACACGGCGCTGAACGCCTCGGCCGCCGCTGCCGTGGGCGACGTGCAGGTGCAGGGTTCCTACGCGCCGGACCAGGCGACGTGGGACCAGGGTGACCGGTTCATCGCGTGCTTCGTGACGCGGTCGTCGGGGCAGCCGCTGACCGGGTCGTTGGCGCCGGGGGCGTAGGGGCGGGCGGCCGGTCTGGCGTCGGCGCGGGTCGGGCGGGCGGTCGACGTCCGACGTCGAACGACGATGTCGACGTCGTACGACAACGACACCGTCGTTCCTCGCGCCCCGGACTGTCCGCGTGTGCAACGAACGACATCCCCGATGTCGTGCGACGTCGGGGATGTCGTTCTGCGTCGGCGGCGGCGCGGGGAGCGCGGGCAGCGCGGCGTCAGGCGCTCGCGGGCACCTTCGCCGACACGTCGGACAGCGTCTGCAGCTCGTCGGTCGTGAGCTCGAGCTCCGCCGAGGCCAGCAGCGCCGGCAGCTGCTCGGTGTTCCGGGCGCTCGCGATCGGCGCGACGACGTCGGGCTGCGCCTGCAGCCACGCGAGCGCGACCGTGGCGATCTCGGAACCGTGGGCATCGGCGATCGAGGACAGGGCGTCCACGACGGCGAGCCCCTCGTCGGTGAAGTAGCCGGACACCTGGCCCTCGCGGTCCTTGCCGGCGAAGTCGTCCTTCGAGCGGTACTTGCCGGTCAGGAACCCCGCGGCGAGCGAGAAGTACGGCACGACGCCGAGTCCGTGCTCGTGCGCGAGCGGTGCGATCTCGGCCTCGTACGGCTGGCGTGTGACCAGGTTGTAGTGCGGCTGGATGGCGACGGGCTGGGCGAGGCCGTTCTCCGTCGCGATGCGGATCCACTCCGCGGCGCGGTCCTTCGAGTAGTTCGAGATCGCGGTGTAGCGGACCAGGCCGTCCTGCACGAGCTGGTCGAAGGCGCGGACGGTCTCCTCGAGCGGGGTCGACTGGTCGTCGAAGTGCGCGTAGTACAGGTCGATCCGGTCGGTGCCGAGGCGCTCGAGGCTCGCGCGGGCAGCGGCGGCGACGGTGTCCGCGGCGAGGCCCTGGAACTCCGGGTGCTGTGAGCCCTTCGTGGCGATGACGACGTCGTCCCGCTTGCCCGAGGCGCGCAGCCACGAACCGATGACCCGCTCGGACTCGCCGCCCGAGTTGCCCGGAGCCCAGGCCGAGTAGACGTCCGCGGTGTCGATGAAGTCGCCACCGGCCGCGGTGTAGGCGTCGAGGACCCGGTGCGAGGTCGACTCGTCCGCCGTCCACCCGAAGACGTTGCCGCCGAGGGCGAGGGGGAACACGTGCAGGTCACTGGTACCGATGCGGGGCATACGGAGGTCCTTTCGTGGTCGGAGGTGCGGTGGGAGCGAACCGCACGTCTCCCGACGCTATGCCCCGATGCTTGACACGGCCCCGGCGCGAGGGGCTTCGATGGACGGATGACCACGCTCACCGATGCCCTTGCCGATCCGCGATCCTCCGCCCGGCTGCAGGCCGTGATGGCCGCGGGGACCACCCCGGACCCCGCGGACCTCGAGGTGCTCGTCGCGCAGTGCGCCGTCGAGCCGGACTTCTTCGTCCGCGACATGCTGACGTGGGCGCTCACCCGGCACCCCGCCGACGACGTCGTCGCCCGCGTCCTGCCCGAGCTCGAGCGCCCCGAGCCCCAGGCCCGCAGCCAGGCGCTCCACACCCTGTCGAAGATCGGCGACCCGGACGCGTGGCCCGCGGTGCGGCCGCTGCTCGAGGACCACGACGACGACGTGCTCCGCGCCGCCTGGCGCACGGCCGTAGCACTGGTGCCGGACGACGAGCGGGCGTCGCTCGCGCGGACCCTCGCCGTGCAGCTCGGCATCGGTGACCGCGAGCGTCGGCTCAGCCTGTCGCGTGCCCTGGTGGGACTCGGCGAGGACACCGTCGGACCGGTCCTCGCCGCGGCCGCGGACCGGGCGACCGACGCCGTCCGGGAGCACGTGCACGAGACCGAACGGCTGCTGCACGACCCGGACGCGGCATCCGCTCTCGCCCTCGAACGGGCCCGGCGCGAGGTCGCCCTCGGACGGACGCGGTCCGTCAAGGGCTAGGGCCGGCGGGCGCGCCCGGCCGGGCGGGTCGAGTGGTCGAGAACCGTCGGCGTCGCGGTGGTGGGGCGGGCGCGTCGCGCGGTCACGACGCCTCGTGCGCCGGGCGCCGAGTGGTCGCGGACCGTCGGTTGCGGGGCTGCCGGGCGACAGATGGTGACCGCTCGGCGGAGGTGAGCGGGGTGTTGTGACCGGTGGGGGCGTCGGACGGGAGGCGCGTGGCGGCGGGGCGCCGGGCCTCCCGTCCGTCGCCACGCGCGTTCGCGGGCCGCGGTGCGGTCACGACACCCCGTGCGTTGGGCGCCGAGTGGTCGCGGACCGTCGGTTGCGGGACTCCCGGGCGACAGATGGTGACCGCTCGGTGGAGGTGAGCGGGGTGTTGTGACCGGTGGGGGCGCCGGACGGGAGGCGCGTGGCGGCGGGGCGCCGGGCCTCCCGTCCGTCGCCGTGCGCGTTCGCGGGCCGCGGTGCGGTCACGACGCCCCGTGCGTTGGGTGCCGAGTGGTCGCGGACCGTCGGTTGCGGGGCTCCCGAGCGACAGAAGGTGACCGCTCGGCGGAGGTGAGCGGGGTGTCGTGACCAGCCGACCATCCCGCCCGCGCACGCCGCGCGGTCAGTCGCCGTCGGGTGCGAGCCAGATGGAGGACGCGGCGGCGGCCGGCAGGTCGACGAGGGACTCCGAGCCGTCGATCGCCCGCCGCGACACCGCGATGACGCCGGCGTAGTCCCGCACCCGCTCGACCCGCAGGTGCGTGCCCAGCCCCACCCCGAGCTCGTCGAAGTACCGCAGCAGCGAGGGGTCGTCGTCCGAAACCCGGTCGACGGTGCCGCACGCTCCTGGCTCGATCGCGCCGAGCAGGGTGCCGGGGGAGTCCGGCACGATGCCGTCCGCCCCGGGGATCGGGTCGCCGTGGGGGTCGTGCGTCGGGTGGCCGAGGTCGGCGTCGACCCGGTCGAGGAACTGCTCGGACACGGCGTGCTCCAGGGCCTCGGCCTCGGTGTGGACCTCGTCCCACGAGTAGCCGAGCCGCTCCACCAGGAACGTCTCGATCAGCCGGTGTCGCCGGACCATCGCCACCGCGACCTGCTGCCCGAGCGGGGTGAGCACGACGCCGTAGTACGGGGTGTGCTCGATCAGGCCGTCGCGGTCGAGCTTCTTGAGGTTGCCCGACACCGTCGACGCCGACACCTTCAGCGACGCCGCGATGTCCCGCGTCGCCAAGCCGGGCCCGCCGCGCTCGCTGGCCTTCCAGATGAGCTTGACGTAGTCCTCTGCCATGGTGGACAGGGATGGCAGGCGCATACCGCCAATCGTACGACCCGCCTGGTACAACCAGCAGATGACCACCACCGCCCCCGTCCGAGCCCGCCGCCGTCGCTGGCCGGTGCCCCCGTCGCTGCTGCTCGGGCTCGCGCCGATCGTGGTCTTCGCGGCGATCAGCGCCTGGCGGTCGCGGCCGAGCGACGACTACGCCACCCTCGCGCAGACGGTCGACAGCGTCGTGCACGCCCTGGTCATCCCCGAGGGCATCGCCGTCGTGGCACTCGCCCTGTTCGTCACGGCGCTCGGCTGGTGGCGGATCGCCACGGTCGACCCGGTCCGGACGCGGCTGCGGTGGACGATGCTCGCGCCGATCCTCGTGCTCGTGGTGTGCGTCGTCCGGCTGCCCCTGATCGACTGGACGGCGCTGCCGGCGCACTACTTCCTGCTGCTCGCCGTCGGGGTGCTGTTCGTCGGGGTCTTCGAGGAGCTCATGGCCCGCGGGACCCTGCTCGTCGGGCTGCGGCGACGCCTGCCGGAGACGGGGGTGTGGGCCCTGTCGTGCGCGCTGTTCGGGCTGCTGCACCTGCTCAACGCGCTCGCCGGTGCCGGGATCGGGCCGACGCTCATCCAGGTCGTGTTCGCGGCGTCGTTCGGGTCGACGCTGTACGTCGCGCGTCGGCTGACCGGTTCGCTGCTCGCCCCGGTGCTGCTGCACGCCTTCTGGGACTTCGGGTCGATCGGGTTCTCGGCGACCGCGGACACGGGCGACTTCGGCAAGCTGACGCTGCTCGGCCTGATCGGGCTGTTCTCGTTCGGGGTGCTCGCGTTCGGCATCGTGGCCGGCGGGATCATCGCCTGGTACGACGACCGACCCCGTCGCCTCGCGAAGCGGTGGCGGACGGTACCGCCCATGGGGGCGGTCGTGGTGCCGGGAGGCGAGCCGCGCCTCCCGGCCGACGTGGTCTGAGGGAACGGACACGACGGCCGCTGCGCCGGCGGATGCTGCGCCGACCGGCGCGTGGCGGCCCCGCGCGGACGCGACGGTGCCCCGGAGCGCAGCACGCTCCGGGGCACGGTTCGGTCGCTGCAGTCCGCTCGACGCTCCGCGTCGGTCGGCTCGACGTGTCGTGTCGGTCGACCCGTGTCGTGTCGGTCGACCCGCGTCGTGTCAGTCGGCCCGACGCCGGAGCTGCCGACGGCGGACGACGACCAGCGCGATGCCGGCCATCAGGAACACGATCGCGGCGATCGTGACCCCGGTGAGCTGCACGCCCGTGAACGCCAGGCGCGTCGCGGACGGGTCGGTCGCGGACGGATCGGCGGCGACGGTCTGCCCCGCGGCCCCGGCTCCTGCTGCGGCGCTCGAGGCAGTCGAGGCCCCGCTGCCCGTGCCGGCGCCCGTGCTCGTGCTCGTGCCTGCCGTGCCCGCCGCACCGGCCGTTCCTGCCGTTCCACCGGAACCGGTGCCCGCGCCCGTGCCGCCGCCGGTCCCCGTGTGCGGCTTCGTCGTGGGCTTCGGGGTCGGCTTCGGCGTGACGGCCGTGGACACGATCCGCGAGACGGCACCGCTCTTCGTGTTCAGGAGCACCTCGCGGTGCTGCGGGTGCGTGAAGTCGAACATGCTCCGGAGGGACCCGGCCCGGGCGTCGAACGACTGGTCACCGATCCGCCCGGTCGACCAGTTGTCCTCGATGAACTTCGTGGTCGAGGTCTGCTCGATGGCGGTGTGGTCGACGTGGTTCTGCTTGGCGAACGGCGAGATGACGAGGTACGGCAGCCGCTGCGAGGGGCCACAGCGGTCGAGGTACCCACCGGCGACACCGACCTTGGTCGCGGCCGTGGTGCAGACCGTGGTGTCGTTCGAGGAGTCCGTCGAGCCGTTCAGGATCGTCGGCGCGACGTGGTCGTACCAGCCGTCGGAGTCGTCGTAGTTGATGACGATGGCCGTGCTCGACCACTCCGGCGACCGCTCGATCTCGTTGATCTTCGACGTCAGGAACTTCTGCTCGTCGAGCGGGTCGGAGTACGCGGCGTGGCCGTCCTGGGCCTCGGGCGCCTTGAGGAAGGACACGGCGGGCATCCGGTGCTCGGCGAGCGCGGTGTCGAACGCGGACAGGTCGTACTGGTGGTTCGCGCGGTCGGTGGAGCCGATCATGCGGTCGCTCGTCGGTGCCAGGTGGTGCGGGTTCGAGGTCGACGCGTAGTACGCGAACGGGTTGTGGTGCGGCGAGTAGTCGTTGCTGACCGAGCCGCCCACGTTCGTCGTGGTGGCGTCGCACTTGGCGAGGGTGCCGGTGCCCGAGTAGGCCGTCGTCGGGGTGAAGCCGCCCTGGAACCAGCCCCAGGTGACGCCCTTCGCGTTGAGCAGGTCGCCGATGTTCTTGCCCGACATCTTGACCAGGTTCGACGTCGACGTGTGGTCCTTGTCGGAGCAGTCGTCGAAGGCGGGGTCCGGGTCGGCGGTCACGGTGCCCTGGCCGGCGGCGTCCTTCGCGACGACGGCGGTCGAGGTCGGCACCGTGGCACCGGTGACCGAGTCGACGCCGGTGCCGCCGTGGGTGTTCCCGCTGATCAGGTTGAGCGCTCCGGGGGTCGAGGGGCCGAAGCCGGTGTCCCAGGCGTTGTCGCTCATCGCGTAGTTCTGGGCGTAGTTCCACAGCCCGGTGGTGGTGTTGCCGTCGTAGTAGTCCATCGTCAGGCCGGGGGACCCGTACAGGCCGGTGCAGGTGTCCACCGAGGTGCTCTCGACGAACTCGTCCATGGCACCCCCGTCGACGGCCTTCTGCTCGGGCAGGTAGTTGTGGTTCTGGTCGCAGGTGAGCGCCTGGGCGGGCGTCAGCCGTGACGGGGCGTAGGCGTTCGGGTTCTTCGTCAGGGTGCCGGAGGACGCGAGCGTGTTCACCTTCGGGGTGCTCCGCGCAGCGGTGAAGCGGGTGCCGTCGGTGTTCGCGGCCTTCGGGTAGGTGCCGAAGTAGTGGTCGAACGACACGTTCTCGTCGTACATGACGACGACGTGCTTGATCGGGGTGGTGGTCTTCAGGGAGTTGTCCGCGGCGGACGCCGACTGCGGGATGGCGAGGGCCGTCCCGGCGACGGCCGCCAGGGCCATGATGGCGAGCGCGCCCTGTTGGACGCGTCGTTCGGAAGGTCGGAACACGTGGAACCTCTCACTGGTCGGGACGGTGGGGCGGTGGGGGAGCGGTGGGGCCCTGCGGCGGGCGGGCGGGCGCGTTCGAGCGACGGCCCGGCTAGGTCCGTGTGAGCAGCCGGCGGCCCAGCCAGTCGTCCGCATGGCGGACCCCGGGCAGGGCGAAGTAGTAGCCGCCACCGACCGGCGACACGTAGTCGACGAGGGGTTCGCCGACCAGGCGCCTCTGCACGGCGACGAACTGCCGTTCCAGGTCGGCCTGGAAGCACGCGAACAGCAGGCCCATGTCGAGGTCGCCGTTCGTGTCGGTCCCGTTGTCGTAGTTGTACGGACGACGGAGCATCTGCTGTGCACGGGCCTCGGCGGTTCGGGGGTTCGCCAACCGGATGTGCGCGTCCATCTGGATGACGTCGCCGGTCGGGTCGTCCTGGTACCGGGGGTCGTCGAACTCGCCGCTGCGGGTGAGCGGGGCACCGGAGTCGCGATGCCGGCCGATCATGTTCTCCTGCTCGTGCAGTGAGACGCGGTCCCAGAACTCGACGAACATCCGGATGGTCCGCACGACGTGGTAGCTGCCCCCGGTGACCCAGTCGGGTTCGCCGTCCTGTCCGCCGCGGGTCCAGACCAGGTCGTCCATGACGCTGCGGTCCGCGGTGGACGGGTTGCCGGTGCCGTCCTTGAACCCGAGCAGGTTGCGCGGGGTGCCGGAGGGGCGCGGCGGGGACGCGAAACCGTTCTGCCGCCAGCGCACCTGCATGCCGCCGCGGGTGGCCCGGGCGATGTCGCGGACCGCGTGCAGGACGGTGTCGGTGTTGTGCGCGCACACCTGCAGCAGCAGGTCGCCGTCCGAGATCGACCGGTCGAGGTCGTCGTTCGGGAAGTCCTCCATCGTCCGCAACCGCGCCGGGCGCTGCCCCGACAGGCCGTACCGGTGGTCGAAGAGCGAGGCGCCGACGCTCGCCGTCACGGTGAGCCCGTCGGCCGCGACCTCCGGTCCGAGTACGCCGGAGTCGGCCGGCGGCGCGGTGATCCCGACGTCGGCAGGCGTGCCGCCGCGGGTGAGGAACCGGGCCCGCTCGGTGATCGTCCGGAGCAGGTCGGCGAGCTCCCCGCGGCCGGCCGCGGTCACGTCGAACGCCAGGAACGCCGACTGTCGCTGCGCGGGCGTGGTGATCCCGGCCTGGTGCGCCCCGTGGAACGCGTACGACGAACCGGGCGGAGCGTCGGCACCGCCCGTGGTCGCGGCGGCTGCCTGGAGGCCCGTCCCACCCCCGGCGGTCAGGCTCGCTGCCGCCGCGGCGGCTCCGGCACCTGCCCCGACCGCGCTGGTCAGGAACGCGCGGCGGCCGACCCCGCGGGTGGGGCCGGTCGGCGGCTGCTGGTCGTCCGGCGCACCGGCGGGACACGCGCTACCGTCGGCGGACAGGCCGAGGCGGGCGTGCGCCTCGGTCATCCGTCGGTACGTCGCCGCGTCCATCCCGCGTGGGAGTTGCCGGCTCTGGAGGCCCTGCCGGCCCTGGCGCTGCGGTCGTTCGGTCACGAGGTCCTCCTCGGGTCGCAGATGGCGGCGACGGGGGCGAGTCGTTCGAGCGCAGCGTCGAGGTCGGCGTCCAGGTGCTCGCGGGCGGTGCGGTCGAGACCGTCGAGGGTGTCCCAGCTGCCGTCGGGCCGTCGGTGTGATCCCACGTCGGCGCGGAGGATCGCCAGCGCACGATCGGTGGCCCGGAGGCCCGGGTAGCGAGTCCGCAGGATCGACCGGAGCGGCTCGAGCGCGTGTTCCGTCCCGCTGGTGTTCGCGTCGATCGTCGCCAGTGCGGTGTGGCTGCCGGCGTCGGTGGCCCGGGTGGCCTCGAAGCGGAGCGCGTTCTCGAGGATCTCGTGCGAGCGCAGGCCGATGTCGAGCGGGTCGACCCGTTGGGTGGGGAACGTCCGGCGCAGGTGTGCGACGGCGGCGACCAGGGCGTCGGCGGGCGCGACGGCGCGACGGCTGGGCGCGCCCGACCACAGCAGCGCCTCGACGCGGTGGAACCCGGTCAGGTGCGGGTCGTCGAGTGCGGAGCGTCCGGCGGCCGGGAGCCCGTTGATCGCGGTGTCGTCGTCCCCGAACGCACCGTAGGCGGCTCCGAGCTGCTCGTACTCGCGGTGCCCGGTCAGCCAGTCCCGCCGTGCAGCGCGGACGTCACCTGCACGGACGTCGGCGTCCAGCGCACGCACGTCGTCGAGCAGCGCCGGCAGGCGACTCTCGATCCAGGCGCCGTACGACTTCGCGGCGGGGATCAGGTCGTCGCGCGTGACCGGGACGATCCCCGGGGTCTCGTCGCTGACGTGGGTGGCGCCGCGCAGGTGGACGACGGGCCCGGTGCTCGGGTTCGCGTCGGCGGGCAGGCAGCGGAACCGGTACTGGCCGCGCGGGAGCCGGACGCCGTAGTCGTGCGTCGCACCCGATCCCAGGCCCTCCGCGTCGAGGTAGACCGCGCCGTTCGTGGGGTCGACCAGCTGCACCTCGATCCCGGCGACGGAGGTGTTGTGGATCCGGAACGTCTGGGGGCCGGCGAGGGCGCGGTCCGGGCTCGCGGGCCACCCCGTCCCGCAGGCGTCGGTGCCGGCCTGCACGGTGACCGCCGACGTCTGCGGCGCCGGTGAGGGGACCAGGTGCGGGGCGACGATCGCGGTCCCCACGAGCGCCCCGAGCGCGCCGACGACCACCGCCGTCGTGGCACGAACCGACATCGGCACCGATGACCCCATCCTGTAGCAACTCACAGAAAACCCTGATCAGAGCCACTTTCGGCTCGACCAGGGCAACCATAGAGTCGCTCCAGGGGCAGTTTTCCCGTCGTTCACCGCAGGGCGGTTCTGTTCACCGGATCGTCATCGAGCGGTCTGCGGCGAACGGGCGCACCCGGGTGGCGTGGGCCGCTAGAGCTCGACCTCGAACGGCTCGGTGCGCACGAGCTCGTGCACGCCGGAGATGACCTCGCTCGGGCGGAACGGGTACCGGTCGATCTCGGCCTGGTCGCTGATGCCCGTCATCACGAGCACGGTGTGCAGCCCCGCCTCGATGCCGGCCTGCACGTCGGTGTCCATGCGGTCGCCGATCATGCCGGTGTTCTCGGAGTGCGCCCCGATCCGGTTCATCGCGGAGCGGAACATCATCGGGTTCGGCTTGCCCACCACGTAGGGCTGCTTGCCGGTGGCCTTCTCGATCATCGCCGCGATGGCGCCGGTGGCCGGCAGGACCCCCTCGGCGCTCGGGCCGGTGGCGTCGGGGTTCGTCACGATGAACCGGGCACCGGCGCGGATGAGCCGGACGGCCTTGGTGATCGCCTCGAACGAGTAGTTGCGGGTCTCGCCGACGACGACGTAGTCGGGAGCGGTCTCGGTCATGATGAACCCGGCCTCGTGCAGGGCGGTCGTCATGCCGGCCTCACCGATCACGAACGCCGAGCCACCGGGCATCTGCGCCTTGCAGAAGTCGGCTGTGGCGAGCGCACTCGTCCAGATCCGCTCCTCGGGCACGTGCAGGCCGGAGCCCCGCAGCCGGGCGCTGAGGTCGCGCGGCGTGAAGATCGAGTTGTTCGTCAGCACGAGGAACTCGGTGCCGTCGTCGAGCCACTGCTGGATGAGTTCCGGCGCGCCCGGGAGCGCCTGGTTCTCGTGGACGAGCACGCCGTCCATGTCGGTCAGCCAGCACTCGACGTCGTCTCGGGTCGCCATGGCCCTCACCCTACTGCGCAGGGGTTCAGGCCCGGCTCGTGGCCGGCTCGGAAAGGGCCGGGAGGCCCGGGGCGGCTCTTGCGCGCTGCTCCGAGACCCGAGAAGGTCGAGACACCGAACCGCGGTCGGCTTTTGCCCTACGCTTTTCGGGACACGTACCGAATCAAGGAGGCCCCTCGTGCTCGTCGAACCCGGAACCCCGTCCGCCGCGCCCCGACCCACCCCGGTGTCGGAGACGGAGCTCGAGGTGACGCCGCGACGACGCCGAGGCCGCCCGAACGTGCTCTCCCGCGAGCAGGTGATCGACGCCGCCACGACCATCGCGAACGAGGACGGCCTCGACCGCCTGTCCTTCCGGGCCCTGGGCGTACGGCTCGGGGTCGCCCCGATGACCGTGCACCGGACCATCGGCGGGCTGGACGACCTGCACGCCGAACTCGTCCGCCGCACCGTCGACGAGTTCACCGCCACCTTCGTCTGGCCGGACGAGTGGCACGCCGTCGTCCGCACCTTCGCCACGACGTTCCGTGACCTGATGCGCACCCACCCGCTCGTGCTCGAGTCGCACAGCCAGCGCGCCCCGCTCGCCTCGACCGAGTCCGACGCCGTCGTGGCGAAGGTCGTCGGTGCCCTGCAGGACGCCGGGCTGCCGCCGGCCGAGGCGATGTACACCTTCTTCGTCGTGTACGACTTCGTGGTCGGGCACGCCGGGGTGCAGGTCGGACGCGGGGACTCCGAGGCCGGACGCCCCGAGCGGCACCGGCTGGTGGGCGAGATCCTCGGCGAGCATTCCTACGACGACCGGTTCGCGCTCGGCCTCGACATCCTGATCGCCGGCATCGAGTCGCGCATCGCCCACGGGGCCGGCACCGCCTGAGCCCGCGCCCGGCCGTACGCTGGTCGGGTGACCACTGCGCCCGAACCGTCGCACGAGCTGACGACCAACGGGGTGGGGCCGCACCCGGAACCCTGGCCCGACGACCCGCGGCTCGACCCGGAGCTGCTGGCCGCCGGGGACTCCCGGAACGTGCTCGACCGCTACCGGTACTGGTCGATGGACGCGATCGTCGCCGAGCTCGACACCCGCCGGCACACGTTCGACGTGGCGATCGAGAACTGGCAGCACGACCTGAACATCGGGTCGATCGTGCGGAGCGCCAACGCGTTCCTGGCCGGTACCGTGCACATCATCGGGCGACGCCGGTGGAACAAGCGCGGAGCGATGGTCACCGACCGGTACCAGCACGTCCGCTACCACCCCGACGTCGACGCGTTCCTCACCGCGATGGCCGAGGAACAGCGTCCCGTCGTCGCGATCGACAACACCCCGGGTGCCGAGCGCATCGAGACCGCGACGATCCCGGAGCGCTGCGTGTTCCTGTTCGGGCAGGAGGGCCCCGGGCTGACCGAGCAGGCAGTCGCCGGTGCCGACGCACACCTCGAGATCACGCAGTTCGGGTCGACGCGGAGCATCAACGCCTCGGCGGCGGCCGCGATCGTCATGCACAGCTGGGTCGTCCAGCACGCGGAGTTGCCGGGCGCGACTTCCTGAGCAGAAATGGTCGGGTACGGGCCCTGGACCCGACCATTCCTGCTCACGAAGCGGGCGGGGCCGAGGCGGGGCGGGCCTCCCGGCCGGGGTGCGTGCTGACGCGTCAGCGCGCGGCGGTGGTGCGGCGCGCGACCAGGCGGGGTTCGACGAGGAGTTCCGTGGCGGCGATCCGCGGATCGGCGATGCGGGCCAGCAGGCGCTCGCCGGCGCCTCGGCCGATCTCGACACTGCGGTCGTCGATGCTCGTCAGGCCGACGTACCGCATCGCCGCCACCGGGGTGTCGTCGTAGCCGATGACGGAGACGTCCTCGGGGACGCGCAAGCCGCGTTCGGCGAGCTCGGACAGGGCACCGAGGGCCATCACGTCGTTCGCAGCGAAGACGGCCGTGACGTCCGGGTGCTCGTCGAGGAGCATGCCGAGGGCGCGGGAACCGGCCTCCTCGGTGGGCTCGCCGGGCAGCACCGTCGTGACGACGGACGCACGCGTCGCCGCGGCTTGCTCGAACCCGGCCTGGCGTTCGGCCGAGGCCGCCGAGGCCGCACCGACGAACCCGAGTCGGGTGTGGCCGAGGTCGAGCAGGTGCTGCGCCGCGATGCCGCCACCGGCGTGGTCGTCGTTCGCCACGGTGTCCGCGCGGGGGATCGCGACACGGCCACCGGCGATGACGAGCGGCATCGATGCGGGGATCGCGAGGTCGGTGGTGGGCTCGCCGGCGATCACGATGCCCTCGACGCGCATGGAGAGGAAGCCCTCCACCGGAGAGGCATCGAGCCCCGTGTTGAGGAACCGGTCGGCGACCACGAGCCGGTGCCCCTGGTCCTGCAGGCTCTCGCGCAGGCCGGTGAGCAGGTCCACGAACCACTGGTTGCGGAAGTCGTCGAGGACCACGCCGATGGTGCGGCTGCGCGTGCCGGCGAGGGAGACGGCCGCGGTGGAGGGGCGGTAGTCGAGCTCCTGGATCGCCTTGAGCACGGCGGCCCGGCGCTGGTCGCTGACCCGGGGGGAGCGCTGCAGCACGAGGGAGACGAGGGACTTCGAGACCCCGGCGCGTGCGGCGACGTCGTAGATGGTCGCGGGCTTGCCGTCTCCCATGATGCGCTTCGACCTCCGTTGGCTCGTGGGTCGATCGTAGCGGTTGACGTGACATGGGCCGGGCGGGTGGGTGTGGGGTGGGGTGGGTCGTGCGGGTCGTTCGGTGGGTCGGTTTCGTTTCGTGAGCAGAAAAGGTCGGGTGCGGGGCGGCGACCCGACCTTTTCTGCTCACGATCCGCGCGTGGCTGGTCCTCCACACGGGAGGCCCGGGGCGCGTTGTGCACAGAAGTCGCGTTCGGCGCGCGGGCAGTGGGCGCGGGGCGCGAACGTGGTCGTCATGCGAGCACGACCACTTCCGACACCACTGCGCGGGCGCGCGTTCGACGTCGGTGCCGCCGACCGCGCGGGCGTCTCCCGACAACGACTCCGACGGCGTGACCTGATCCGGCCGACCCGGTCGATCCGATGGGCACGTGACCGTCCGCCCGACCCGGTCCACGGGATCCGGGCGTTCCGGCCGGTCCTGGTCCCCGGGCAGTTCATCAGTCACGTCTCGGCGGCGGTCCTCTGGCAGCTGCCGGTCCCTGCCGCGGACGACGGACCGGTGCACGTCACGAGTCCCCTGCCGACCGCACAACCACGACGCCACGGCGTCGTCGGGCACCGCATCACGCCGGACCGTGCCCGGGTGACGGAGCGGTGGGGGATGCCGACGAGCACACCCGCGGCGCTGTGGGTGGACTGCGGTGCGATGCTCTCGGTCGACCAGCTCGTCGTGCTCGGGGACGCCATCGTCACGGAACGACGGTGCGGGACGACGATCGACGACCTCGCTGCCGCTGTCGCCCTGGCCGGAGCACGATCGGGCGTCCGACGACTGCGCGTGGCACTCGAGCTCGTGCGGGTGGGGCCCGGGTCGCCACAGGAGACCCGAGCGCGGCTGGCGATCGTCCGCGCGGGGCTGCCCGAGCCAGAACTGCAGGTCGACGTGCTGGACGAAGCCGGTCGGTTCGTCGGCCGCGTCGACCTGGCCTACCCGGAGCAGCGCATCGTCATCGAGTACGAGGGCGACCACCACCGGACTGACGCCGAGCAGTGGGGCCGTGACCTCCGCCGCCACCGCGAGATGGAACGACTCGGCTGGGCGGTCGTCCGGTGGACGAAGTCCGACCTCGACACCCCGGCGTTCGGCGCGGTCGCCCAGCTGAGGTCACTGCTCGCGCGCCGGGGGTAGCGTCCGCGGCATGGCGACGCTGCTCATCACCGGAGCCGCGGGCCGGATCGGGAGCGCCCTGCGTCCTCGACTGCGGTCCGCGGGACACGACCTCGTGCTGCTCGATGAACAGCGGCCCCACGATCCGGTCGTCGCCGGGGAACGGTTCGTACCCGGATCGGTGAACGACCCGGCTGCGCTGGACGATGCGCTCGCCGCGGTCGACACCGTGGTCCACCTGGCGGGCATCCCGACCGAGGCCGCCTGGGACGACCTGATCGCGGCGAACCTGACCGGCACGAAGAACGTGCTCGAACGGGCCGCCGCCGCCGGGGTGCTCCGGGTGGTGCAGGCCAGCTCGATCCACGCGGTGGGGCTGGTGCCCGAACCCCCCGACCAGCCGGGGAGCGTGCCCGGCGACCGGCTGCCCCGTCCGGACACGTACTACGGCGTGACGAAGGCCGCGATGGAACTGCTCGGCAGCCTGTTCGCCGACCGGTACGAGATGTCGATCGTGTCGGCGCGGATCGGCGCGTTCGGTGCGCTGCCGCCGACGACCCGCGGGCTGCTCATGTGGACCTCGCCCGACGACCTGACACGCCTGGTCCTCGCGACCGTGGCGCTCCGCGACCCCGGGCACCACGTGGTCTGGGCCCTGTCGCGGAACACCGGGTCGCCGGCTGACCTGTCCGCCGGGGAGCGCATCGGGTTCCACCCCCTGGACGACGCGTCCGCCGTGCTCGATGCGGACGCCCGAGCCGCCCTGCCGACCGACGACCTGACCACCCTCGGCGGCGGGATGGTGCACCAGCCGCTCGGCGAACGCACTTCGTGAGCAGAAGAGGTCGGGTGACCTGATGTCACCCGACCTCTTCTGCTCACGAAGCGTGCGCGCGGGCGCCCGCGCGAGCGCCCGCCCGCGCCGCCCGGCGCCGGCGCCCCGCTACCCGATCAGGCTCGGGCGCAGGTCGCGCAGCGTGCGGGAGCGGGTCTGCCGCGCCGTGACCACGAACGACACCAGGAGCGCCCCGAGCAGCCAGCAGAGCAGCACGCCCGCGTCGGACCACGCGGCGCCGAGGTTCCCGCCGTACATCGTCTGCCGGATCGCGTCGACCGAGTACGTCATCGGCAGCGCGAAGTGCAGCGCCGCCAACGGCCCCGGCAACGTCTGCCACGGGAACGTCCCGCCGGCGGTGACGAGCTGCACGAGCATGAGCACCAGGCCGAGGAACTGCCCCACCGATCCGAGCAACACGTTGAGCGCCATGATGATCGCCGCGAAGGTCGCCGAGGCCAGCACCATGATCCCGATCGTGCCGCCGACGTGCACCACGTTCAGGTCCAGGGCGAAGCGCACGATGAAGAACAGCGCCACCATCTGCACCAGGCCGAGGAGTGCCGGGGTCAGCCAGCCGCCGAACACCACCGCGAGGGGCTTCCGCACCGCCGTGATCGCACGCTTGGAGATCGGCTTGAGGATGAGGAACAGCGCGTACATGCCGATCCAGGCCGCGAGCGAGATGAAGAACGGCGCGAGGCCGGCACCGTAGTTCGACGCGGCGGCGACGTTGTCGTCCCCGACCTTGACCGGGTCGGAGATGACCGAGGCCTGCGACGCACGCTCCGAGGCGTTCGACGCCGGGATCTTCGTGCGGCCCTCGTCGAGCGACGACGCGAGCTTCGACGAGCCGGTCGTGAGCTTGTCCAACCCCGACGCGAGCGATGAGGCGCCCTGGTCGGCGGTCTTCGCACCGGTCGCGAGCTGCGACGCACCGGACGACAGCGTCGGAGCGGCCGAGGCCAGCTTCGACGTCCCGTCGGCCACCTTCGACGCGCCCGACGAGACCTTCGAAGCACCGTTCGCGGCGGTGTCGATGCCGGACGACAGCTCCGGCGCCTTCGCGGCGAGCTTGCCGGTGCCGGCGGCGAGCGTGTCCGAGCCGTCGGAGAGCTGCTGGATGCCGCTCGTCAGCGCCGGGGCCTGCTCGGCGAGCTGTGAGGCGCCCGCGGACACCTGCGCGCTGCCGGTCTTGAGCTTCTGCAGGTTGCCGGACAGGTCTCCGGCACCGGTACTGAGCTTGGTGCTGCCGGCCTGCAGGTTGTCGAGCCCGGCGAGCAGCCGGGTCTTCTCTTCCGCGGAGAGCACCGTGGAGGCTTGGACGACGGGCTTCAGTGACGCGACGAGTTCGGGCGACTGTGCAGAGAGCTGCTGGACGCCCGCGATGAACGGTGCGGCCTCGTCGGCCAGCGTGGCGTTCCCGGTGGCGACCTGCGACGCACCACTGGACAGGCGCGCAGAGTCGGAGGGAAGCGAGGCCGTCTGGTCACGGAGCTGGTGCAACCCGGACTGCAGCTGCTGCGCCCCACTGTCCAACTGCTGCGTCTGCGACGGCAGTGCCGCCGTCTGCTGCTGCGCGCTGGCCAGCCCGGACGCCAGGGTCGACGCCCCCGACGCCACCTGCTGCGCCCCGCTGTTCAGCTGCTGGGTCTGCGACGGCAGGTCGGCCGTGCCGGACGCGAGCTCCGCCGCCCCGGACGACAGCTTGCCGGTACCGTCGGCGAGCTGGTGCGCACCTGTGTCCGCCTTGGCGGTTCCGGACGCGAGTTCATCGGCCCCGTCGACCGCGTCGCCGAGGCTGTCCCGCACGTCGGCGAGCCCGACGAGCAGGGTCTTCGCCGCCTGCTTGCCGACACGCTCGGCGACGGCGGTGCGCATGGTCTTGCCCGCCTGCTCGGCGATGGTCGACGCCAGGTACGAGTTGGTGTCGGCGGTCGTCATGACGAGCTTCGCCTGCGTGGGGTCGTCGGACTGCGCGGACACCAGGTGCTCGGAGAAGTCGTGCGGGATGGTGACGACGAAGTCGTAGGTGCCGTTGCGGACGCCGGAGCGGGCATCGGCGGCGCTGGTCTTCGTCCACTTGAAGTCGGCGCCGTCGATGGCCTCCTTCGTGACGTCCTTGCCGTAGTCGACGTGGTCGCCGTCCAGCGTGGCGCCGGCGTCGAGGTTCACGATCGCGGCGGGGATCTGGTCGAGCTTCGCGTACGGGTCTCGGTTCGCCCACAGGTAGGCGCCGCCGTAGAGCAGCGGCACGATCATCAGCGCGATGAACGCCAGGCGTGCGAGCGGGGTCGCGGTGAGCCGCGCGAGTTCTGCGCGGACGAGCGAGGTGGTGGTCACTTCTGTGCCTCCGTCGGGACGGTTGCGGATGCTTCGGTGACGGAAGGAGCGGCCGGGAGGCCCGGCTCGGTTCCGTCGGTTCGGGCCACGTCCTCGGGGTCCTCGGTCTGGGGCGTCGCGAGCGTCGCGACGTGGTCGTGCGTCGTGACGTCGTCGTGCGTGTCGATCGTGTCGAGCAGGTGCTCGACGGTGGTGGCAGCGGCCTTCGAGGTCACGAGGACCACGGTCACGCCCCGCCGTGCGACGTCGCGGACCACCTGGAACCAGTCCTCGACGGCGCCGCCGTGCCGCTCGGGCGAAGTGATCACGATCCCGGACACACCGTCGCGGAGCAGGGCGAGTTCGACCAGCAGGCGGACGCGCACGACGGTCGGCACCCGCTGCACGGCGGTGTCGACGTAGTCCCGCAGTCCGAGCTCGTCGAGCACGGTGTCGACGTGCTCACGGTTCGGGCGCTGCCCGGCGAACGCGAGCTCCTCGCGCACGATCTGCTTGAGGGTCATGACGGGGAAGGGCTCGGCGACCCCGGGGGTGTCCACGAGGGCGAACGAGCGGCGGACGGCTGCCGGGTCCTCGTGGCCGTCGAGCAGCAGCCGGCCGGTGTCGGGCTGCATGCGGCCACCGGCGACGAGTGACGCGAGCACGGGTGCCTGCTCGGTCTCGACGGCGAGGACTCCCGGGCGTCCCGGGGCAGCGACGGCGGAGACGACGGGCAGGGGTGCGCCGGGCTCCTCGCCGATGCCGACGTGGTCGAGTTCGAGCGTCATGCGTGGTCCTTCGGGGCAGGATTGGGAGTGGGAGTGGGAGCAGCGGGTTCGGAGAGCAGTGCCGTGCGCCAGTCGATGCCGGCCATGCCCAGCGCCGACACCACCACCATGCGCCGTCCGTCCTCGTCGCTCGTGCCGGAACGGGTGGCCTCATCGAGGACGGCGATGCACGCGCCCTCGACCAGACGGCCGAGGGTCTCGGGGTCGACGTCGTCCCGCATGGCGCCGTCGGCGATCCCGAGCGCGCACGCCTGGCGCACCTGCGAGCGCAGCGGCGCGAACACCTCGGCGACGGGTTCGGCGAACGGGCTGCGCACGGCGACCCGGGCCATCGAGCGGACGTGCGACACCTCGGTCCAGAGCGTCACCGCGATGGCGGCGAGGCGTGCGGCCGGCGGGAGCTCCTGCAGGTCCGATGCGGTGGGCATGGCTGCGGCGATCCGGGCCGCACCGGCGGTCACGACCTCGCGCACCAGGTCGTCGCGGGAGGGGAAGTGTCCGTACACCGCACGGCGCGACAGTCCCGCAGCCGCGGCGATCGTCTCGATCGAGGCGTCCGGGTCCTGCTGCAGACAGGTCTTCGCCGCGTCGAGGAGGGCTGCCCGGTTCTCCGTGGCGTCGCGGCGGGGCGCGCGGGAGGGCTGCTCGGTGGTGGTCACGCACCCCATCGTAATAACGTGCACACTGGTGTGCAACTTAACAGGTTCGGTCCCCCGGACGAGGGGAGTCCCCCAAAGAGCGGACTGTCTTCCCTGAGAACGAACGCATAGCTTCACAGGAATCTCATGCGAACCACGGACTGAGCCAGGAGTGCCCTCTTTGAACCGTGCAACACCGAACACCGACCCGAACCCCACCCCCCATCGCTTCACCCGCGTCCTGACCGCCGGCATCGCCGTGGCGGCCCTCGCGTGTGGCGGTCTCGCAGTCGGGGGCGCGGCCTCCGCAGCTCCGGCCGGGATCTCGGTGGCCGACCTCAAGCTCTCCGCCCCGCTCCGTGACGCCAAGCCGACGAAGACCGTCGCCGCCTTCGTGCGCACGACCGGCCAGGGTGCCCTCGAAGTGGACGCCAAGGCGAAGGGCGGGGACCTGACGAAGTCGCGGACCCAGTCCTCCGCGGCCAAGAACCGCGTCGAGGCGATCCAGTCGACCGTCGCCGCGGTGCGGTCGGCCGTCAAGCGCGCCGACGCCGACGCGACCGAGCTCTACTCGACCGAGTACACCGTCCCCGGCGTCGCGGTCGTCGCCGACGTCGACGCGTTCCGGAAGATCGCGGAGCGCTCCGACGTCGAGAGCATCATCCCGCTCACGCCGAAGAAGATCGTCGAGCCGACGGTCAACGAGAACGCCGACGCCGCTCCCTCGGGTGTCGACCCCAGCCTGGTCCAGCCCGGTGCCGACGGCGTCGCGCCGAAGAACGCCGCGAGCGACGTCTACACGCGCTCGCTCAACGCCTGGCAGCAGACCGGCCACACCGGCAAGGACGTCAACGTCGCCGTCCTCGACACCGGTCTCGACTACACGCAGGCCGACTTCGGTGGCCCCGGCACCACCGAGGCGTACCAGCAGGCCCTGGCGAACGCGAGCGGCGGCGCCCCGGACCCGAGCCTGTACGACGCGTCGAAGTTCCTCGGCGGGTACGACTTCGCCGGTGCGACCTACAACGCCGACCCGTCGGACCCGGACGCCTACGACCCGGTGCCGGCTCCCGACGACAACCCGATCGACGGCAAGGGCGGCGACCACGGCACGCACGTGTCCGGCTCGATCGCCGGCTACGGCCTGACCGCCGACAAGCAGCAGTTCGACGGCGACTACACCAAGCTCACCACGCAGCAGGTGCAGGACATGTGGATCGGTCCGGGCACCGCGCCCGAGGCCGGCCTGTACGCCCTGAAGGTCTTCGGTGACAACGGCGGCTCGACCGACGTCACCGGTGCCGCGCTCGACTGGGTGGGCCAGGCGCTCACCGAGGGCAAGGACATCAACGTCCTGAACCTGTCGCTCGGCTCCGACTACGGCGCGCCGGACGACCCCGACAACGCCAAGATCGACGCACTGACCGCTCGCGGCGTGCTCCCCGTGATCGCCTCGGGCAACGCCGACGACTTCACCGACATCGGTGGGTCGCCGGGGAACGCCGAGGGTGCGCTCACCGTCGCCGCGAGCGCCACCGGCCAGTCGCTCTACGACGGCGTGCAGGTCACCGCACCGGCCGACGTCGCGAAGACCTACCGCTCGCAGTACTCGTCCAACTTCAAGGGCACCCTGCCGGTCGAGGGTGACGTCGTCGTCCCGACCGCGAACATCGACGGCTGTGCCGCGTTCAGCGCCGCCGACGCCGCGAAGATCAAGGGCAAGGTCGTCTGGCTGAAGTGGACGGACGCCGCGCTCGAGTGCGGTTCCGCCGTGCGCTTCAACAACGTCGAGGCCGCTGGCGGCGTCGGCGTCCTGCTGGCGGGCACGCTCGACACGTTCGAATCCGGCATCGGTGGCAACGCGACCATCCCGGGTGCCGAGCTGACCGCGAAGAGCGTGGCGAGCCTCCAGGCCACCGCCAAGGCGGGGACCCTGCACGTGCGCTTCGCGGACGAGCTCAAGGGCTTCGAGGTCGCCATCGAGGCGGACGCCGTGAACACGCTCGCGTCGTTCACCAGCCGTGGTGTGCACGGATCGTTCGACGACATCGTCAAGCCGGACATCGCCGGCCCCGGGGTCAACGTGATCTCGGCGGCCAACGGCACCGGTGACGGCCGCATGTCGATGAGCGGTACCTCCATGGCCACGCCGGACGTCGCGGGCATCGCGGCGCTGACGTTCCAGTCGCACCCGACCTGGTCTGCCCCGCAGGTCAAGGCGGCCCTGATGAACACGGCGACGCACGACGTGAAGGACGGCAACCGTTCGGCCACCCTGCTCCGCCAGGGCACCGGTCGCGTGGACGCACTGCAGGCGGTCACCGCCGGCACCACGGTCCGCAGCGCCGAGAACGACCAGCTCGTCACTGCGTCGTTCGGCGTCGTCGAGGTCGCGAGCGGGACGAGCGAGACCCGCACCCTGCAGATCGACAACACCGACAGCACGGCGCACACGTACAACGTGTCGTACCAGCCGCAGGTGTCGCAGCCGGGTGTGACCTTCGCGCTCAGCTCGAAGCAGGTCACGGTGCCCGCCAACGGCACCGCATCGGTCACGCTGACGTTCTCGGTCGCCGACGCGACGAAGCTCCGCCGGGTCATCGACCCGACCCAGGAAGCCGTCCAGCAGGGCTACCAGCGCGAGTTCGTGGCCGCCGCTTCCGGCATCGTGGCGTTCGCGCCGACCGACAGCTCGCTCAACCCGATGCGCCTCGGGGCCTACGTGGCCCCGAAGCCCGTCAGTGCGGTGCGCGCCCGGACCACGGTCCCGTTCACGGGACCGGGCAAGTCGGCCGAGCTCACGCTCAAGGGCCGCACGCTCGACCAGGGCGGACTGACGACCGGCTACCACGCCGCCGTCGCTCCGTTCGTGCTCGGCGGCACCGACCCGGCCGAGGCGTTCCCCGAGGGATCGGCGACGCGCTCGCTGCAGGCGGCCGACGTCCGTTCCTACGGTGCGTCGTACGACAAGGCGTCGGGAACCCTGGCGTTCGGTGTGCAGACCGCTGGTCCGGACGCGAACCCGGGAGCCGTGACCAACGTCGAGGTCCTCATCGACACCGACCGTGACGGCGAGCCCGACTTCCTGGTGTACAACGCGAAGTCAGCGACCGTTGACGCCACGCTCGCCACGACGGTCGACCTGGCGAAGGCCGCCCTGGACGACCCGGACGTCGACCCCGTCGTCGACGCGCAGCCGCTCAACGGCGGTGCGCCCGGGCAGGACGTCAACACGTTCGACAGCTCCGTGAAGGTGCTGACCGTCGCTGCGAAGGCCATCGGTTCGTCGAAGAAGTTCGACTACACCGTGCTGACGGAGTCGGCCTACGCCCCGGGTGCCGCCACCAGCGGTTCCTCGGTCGTGGACGAGACGAAGACGGCCACGTTCGACCCGTCGAAGCCGAAGCTGTCGTTCTCGCAGGACGACACCTCCGGCGTGCTGTTCGCCGACGCCGACTCGCTCACGGTCACCCGTGCCTCGGGTGTCACCAAGGCGACCGTGCTGCTGCTCCACCTCGACAACGCGGCGGGCAAGCAGGCCGACACGTCGACCATCAACGTGGTCCCGCCGAAGCTCGCGCTGGCGAAGGGGAGCAAGGTCACGGTGAGCGGGACGGCGAAGGTCAGCTCGACCCTCACCGCGAAGCACGGCACGTGGAGCACGACGAAGGCGACCTACAAGTACCAGTGGCTGCGTGACGGCAAGGTCGTCAAGTCGGCAACGGGTACCAAGTACAAGCTCGGCTCGTCCGACGTCGGGCACCGCATCAGCGTGCAGGTGACGGCCCACGCCTCCGGGTACGAGGACGGCACGGCCAAGTCCGGGGCGACCGCGAAGGTCACGCGCCGCTAGGACAGGGAGCGCGCGCGGTTCACGCGCCACCTGGTGAGCAGAAGAGGTCGGGTCCCGAGTGGGGATCCGACCTCTTCTGCTCACGAAGCGCAGGGCATCCCCCTGAACGCGTGTTCGGGACAGGTAGTTAGACAAACTAGTGAAGTGGTGCCAGTGTTGCTCCCATGCAGAACACGCTGAACCAGCTCCGGTCCAACCCGGTCGAATGGCGCCGTCGTGGACTCACCCCGCCGGACGTCATCCAGGCCATGATCGAGCAGCGCCTGGCCGAGCCGGGGCACTCCCAGCCCGTCGGCGACCCGTCGTACCAGGACTTCTTCCGGAGCTGATCCGGGTCGGCCCCGGTGATCCGGGACGCACCGACCGACAGACGGGAGGCGCGGTGCCAGCTGGCACCCCTCCCTCGCAGGCTCGGTCGGCGCGCCACGCGCAACGCTTCGCGTCGCCGCTGAGCGGAACGCGCCCGTTCGTTTCTGGTGACGTCTCGGACGTCACTTGCCGATCTTGCCGTCGGCCGCGTCCTCGGCCTTGCCGATCTGGTCGCCGTGTCCGCCGCCGGTCGCCTTGTCGGCCGCGTCGCCCGCCTTGTCGAGGCCGGCGTCCGTTGCCTTCTCACCCTTGTCGCTGTCGGCGAAGTCCTTCGCCTTGTCTCCGATGCCGCTCATGTCGTGCTCCTTTCGCGTCGTGGATCTGGACGCGTTCGACCGTGCTCCGACCGATCCGGACGGACATCCAGGTGCGCCGGATGTGGACAGGCGGCCCGCCGTCCACAGGACGTCACAGCGGGTGACGCGCAGGTGACCAGCCGATAGACTCGGGTGGACCACCGGCCCGGAGGGCCGTGTGCGGTCCTCCGCCAACGTGAGGAGAACCAGATGCCCGCAGCAGTCATCATCGGAGCCCAGTGGGGCGACGAGGGCAAGGGGAAGGCCACCGACCTCCTCGGCTCCCGCATCGACTACGTCGTGAAGTTCAACGGCGGCAACAACGCCGGCCACACCGTCGTCGTCGGCGGCGAGAAGTACGCCCTGCACCTGCTGCCCTCCGGCATCCTGACGCCCGGCGTGACCCCGATCATCGGCAACGGCGTCGTCGTCGACCTCGAGGTGCTGTTCCAGGAGCTCGACGCCCTGCGCGCCCGCGGTGTCGACGTCTCGAAGCTGCTCGTGTCGGCCAACGCGCACGTCATCACGCACTACCACCGCACCGTCGACAAGGTGACCGAGCGGTTCCTGGGCAAGCGCCAGATCGGCACGACCGGTCGCGGTATCGGCCCGACCTACGCCGACAAGATCAACCGCGTCGGGATCCGGATCCAGGACATCTTCGACGAGAACATCCTGCGCCAGAAGGTCGAGGCAGCGCTCGACCAGAAGAACCACCTGCTGGTCAAGGTCTTCAACCGCCGTGCGATCGACCCGGAAGAAGTCGTCGAGTCGCTGCTGTCCTTCGCCGAGCGCCTGCGCCCGATGGTCGCCGACACCGCCCTCGAGATCCACCGTGCGCTCGAGCGCGGCGAGACGGTCCTGTTCGAAGCCGGCCAGGCCACGATGCTCGACGTCGACCACGGCACCTACCCGTTCGTCACCTCGTCGTCCGCGACCGCCGGTGGCGCCGCGACCGGTTCCGGCATCGGCCCGGGCAAGCTCGAGCGGATCATCGGCATCGTCAAGGCGTACACGACCCGCGTCGGCGCCGGTCCGTTCCCGACCGAGCTGTTCGACGAGTCGGGCGAGTTCCTGCGCGCCAACGGCTTCGAGTTCGGCACCACCACCGGCCGCCCGCGCCGCTGTGGCTGGTACGACGCCCCGATCGCCCGGTACACGGCACGCATCAACGGTGTGACCGACTTCGTGCTCACCAAGCTCGACGTCCTGACCGGGCTCGAGATGATCCCGGTGTGCGTCGCGTACGAGGTCGACGGCGTCCGCGTCGACGAGGTCCCGGTCAACCAGTCCGACTTCCACCACGCGAAGCCCGTGTACCAGGAGTTCCCCGGCTGGACCGAGGACATCACCGGAGCCCGCACCTTCGACGACCTGCCGAAGAACGCGCAGGACTACGTCCTGGCGATCGAGGCGATGTCCGGCGCACGGATCTCCGCGATCGGTGTCGGCCCCGGCCGTGACGCCATCGTCGTGCGGCACGACCTGCTCGGCGACGACGAGCGTGCCGACCAGCGCGCCGGCGAACGCACCGACGCAGCGTGACGATGCGGATCCTGTTCGTCTGCAGCGGCAACATCTGCCGGTCGCCGCTCGGCGCGCAGGTCCTGACGGCACGACTCGGCCCGGACGCTCCGGCGTTCGTGGTCGAGTCGGCCGGCACGATCGCCGACGACGGTGCGGCGATGGACGCCGCCGCGGCCGAGCAGTCCGTCCGGCTCGGGGGCGACCCCTCGGCGCACCGGTCGCGGTACCTGACGGCCGAGATCGTCGCGAGCGCCGACCTGGTGCTGACCGCCGAGCGATCGCACCGTGCAGCCGCCGTCTCCCTGGCGCCCCGGGCCTCCAAGCGGACCTTCACGATCAAGCAGTTCGCGCGGGTGCTCGCCGGCCTCGAGCCCGGTGACCTGGCCGACGTGACGACCCCGCAGGAACTCGTGGAGCGGGTCGCCCGGCTGCGGGGAACGGTCCCGCCGCCCGCCGACCCGGCCGACGACGACGTGGACGACCCCTACCGTCGCTCGACGGCGACCCACCAGCGCGTGGCCGACGAGGTCGACGTGGCGCTCGCGCTCATCGCCGACGCACTCCGGGCGACGCTGCGCTGACGCTGCGCTGCGCACGGTGCGCGGTTGTTCGCCCGGTGCGAGGTTGGCGGCCTGGTGCAGGGCTGTAGCGGCGCACGGCGCGAGCAAGCTCGCACGGGCTGAGGGACGCCGCACGGTGCGAGTCCGGCGGACCTCGCACGGGCTGAGGGACGCCGCACCGTGCACGTGCGAGGATGCCTCATGCCCGTCGTCGAGTCCCGCTGCGTCGTCCCGGTCGAGCCCGACGTGGCCTTCGCCGTCTCGCAGACACAGGGGGCGATCCGCAAGCGGTGGGACCCCTTCATCCGCCGCCAGCACCTGATGGACGGTGCGACCGTGCCGGCGAAGGGCGTCCGGACGTACACGGTGCAGCGGTTCGGGCTGGCGATGGAGAGCGAGTACGTCTCGTACCACCCGCCCTCGAACGTGGGGATGAAGATGACGAAGGGCTCGTGGTTCTTCGAGCGCATGGGCGGCGGCTGGCGCTTCACGGCGGCGGAGGGACAGCCCGGACACACGCTGGCCGTCTGGCGCTACAACTTCACCTGCCGGCCGAAGTGGCTCGCGCCGATCACCGAGCGGATCGGCGTGCTGGTGCTGCAGCGGGACATCGACCGGCGCATCCTGGGGTTCGCCCGCGGCTGCGAGGACCCCGTCGTCCTGGCCCACGTGGCCGCACAGCGCGCTGCCTGACCGGACCCGCGAGACGCCAGCGTCCTGCGGGCCGAATCGGTTCGGAAGACGCCGTCGTCGTGCGCAGACGCCGCCGAGTGCTCGAGACGCCTCCGGATTCGCTGGCGTTTCGAGCGCAAGGCGGCGTCGAGTGATGACGACGGCGTGTTCAGGAGTGCCGAACCCACCCGAAGCGCGCTTGCATCCTTCGATGGAACTCCCGCAGGTGCATCCCGAAGCCGGTCGTCCTCGAGCGCGCTGGTTCCTAGCGTCGTGTGCATGACGAACACGACCGAAGTCCGGCCCGCCGCCGGCACCGCAGCCCGCGACCGAGGGGGTGTCCGCGGCCTCATCGCCCGGCACCCGCTCGTGTCCTTCTTCACCATGGCACTCGGCCTGAGCTGGCTCGCGTGGGTGCCGTACATCCTGTCCCCGCACGGCATGGGCGTGTGGGGCATCCACTTCCCCGAGGTCCTGGGCAGTGGACAGTTCACGGGCGTCCTGCCCGGGGCGCTCCTCGGCCCGTTGGGCAGCGCGTTCATCGTCACCGCGGTCGCCGACGGTCGCGCGGGGCTCCGCCGCTGGGTGGGACGGCTGTTCCGCTGGCGGGTCGCCTGGTACTGGTACGCGCTGGCGCTCGTCGTCGTGCCGGCCCTGATCGTCGTGTCCGCGCTGCCGTTCGCCGGTGGTGACGTGCGGGCCCCCTCGGCCCTGGCCTTCGCCATGCTCGTGCCCGGGCTGATCATCCAGCTGTTCTCGACCGGCCTGAGCGAGGAGCCCGGCTGGCGCGACTTCGCCCTGCCCCGCCTGCAGCACCGCTTCGGGGGCCTGGGCGCCGCCGCGATCCTCGGTCCGATCTGGGCGCTCTGGCACATGCCGCTGTACTTCAGCGACTGGGGCGGCTGGCCGAACGCGCACTGGAGCGAGCCCGTCGTGTTCGCCCTGTTCACCATCACCTTCAACGTCGTGATGATCCAGGTCTTCAACAAGACCCGCGAGAGCCTGCCCCTGGCCCTGCTGCTGCACGTCGGCGTGAACAACACGATCTCGACGCTGTTCCCCGAGATGTACCCGAGCATGACCGCCGGCACGCTGATGATCGGCCTGACGATCATGTCGACGATCGCCGCCGTGGTGCTGCTCGCTGTGACCCGTGGCCGACTGGGCTACGACCCCGCCCGACGCGCCCTGCCCCTCGACGCACCGGTCCCCACGCGCGCCCGCCTCGTAGGATCCAACGATGGCACCCGCTGAGTACGACGCGCTGCGCGCACCGGCCGAGCCGGCAGCGAAGCCCGCGCGATCGGCCCAGCCCGTGCAGCGCGCCCGCCGCGTCGACGTCTTCGTCGCCCTCGGGACGGCCGTCGTCGCCCTCGGGCTGCTGCTCGGCCTGCCGCCCCTGGACGCCCTCGAGCCCGACGGCCCCGCCCTGGCGATGCGGGTCCCCGCACCGTTCACCCTGGCGTGGAGCATCCTGGCCCTCGGCCTGCTGGCCCAGTCGGCCGCCCTGCTCGCCGCCCGTCGGGCACCGCGCACCGTCCTGATCGTGGTCGCCGCCCTGCCGGTGGTGGTCGCGGCGCTCGCCCCGGAGTCGTCCGACCTGTTCGGCCTCACCGCACTGCCCGTGGTCGTCGCCGTCGTCCTCGCCGCACTCCGCGTCCCGCTGGCCCGCCTGTGGCCGACGCTCCTGGTCGCCGGCGCACTGGTCGCCGCCGGCAGCGCGGTGCTGGCCGCCGTCGCCGGTGGTGCGTTCCGCGGTGACTTCTCGACGGGCCTCACGGGCTCGCTCGGGCAGGGCGTGCTGCAGGCGATCGGTGCGGTCGGCCTGCCCCTGCTGGTCACCCTGCTCGTGCAGTCCCGCCGCGAGGTCCGTGTCGCCCGCACCGCCGAGGCCAGCGCCGTGAACCGGGAGCAGGACGCCCTGGTCGACGCCGCGGTGTCCCGTGAACGTGCCGCGATGGCCCGTGAGCTCCACGACATCGCCGCACACCACCTGTCCGGCATCGCGCTGATGGCCGCCGTCATCGACCGGCAGATCGATGCGGACCCGGAGCGTGCCCACGAGGGTGCCCGCCAGGTCCGGGAGCAGAGCACCGCCGTGCTCGAGGACCTCCGCCGCCTGGTCGGCCTGCTCCGCGACGACGCCCCCGCCGAGCGCGCCGTCGAGACGGTCGCCGGCATCGTCGACCTGGCCGAACGCGCCCGGTTCCGCAGCGACGTCCGGCTCGACGTGCTGCCGGGGGACCGCCCGCTGGCCGACGGCGTCGGCCCGCTCGCCCAGCTCGCCGCCTACCGCACCGTCCAGGAAGCGCTGGCCAACGCCGCCCTGCACGCCCCGTCCGCCCCGTGCACCGTCACCATCGACGACCGCGACGCAACCCGGGTGGTGATCCGGGTGGAGAACGCACCGGCCACCGTGCCGGCAGCGGGGACCTCTCCCTCGGGCGGCAACGGCCTGCGGGGGATGCGCGAGCGGGCGGACCTGGTCGGGGCGCGCCTCCAGACCGGCCCGACCGCGACCGGCGGATGGCTGGTGGAGCTGGCGCTCGGCCGGGAGGCACCTGCCGCACCCACGCAGGCCGCCGACGGCACCGGGGTGGTCGCGTGATCCGCGTACTGGTCGCGGACGACCAGCCCCTGGTCCGCGCCGGGGTGTCCGCGCTCCTCGGTGCGGAGCCGGACATCGAGGTGGTCGGTGTGGCCGCCGACGGCGGCGAGGCGCTCGCGCTGGCGCGCGAGACGCGACCCGACGTCGCCTGCCTGGACATCCGGATGCCGGTGATGAACGGCATCGAACTCGCCCGGATCTTCTGCGCACCGGACGCCGATCCGGCGATCCCCGCGCTCATGCTGACGACGTTCGACCTGGACGACTACGTGTTCGGGGCGCTCGAGGCCGGAGCCTCCGGGTTCCTGCTCAAGGACGCCGAGCCGGACACGATCGTCGACGCCGTGCGGCAGGTCGCCGCCGGCAACGGCACGCTCGACCAGGCTCTGACCCGGCGGGTGCTGCGGGAGTTCGTGTCGCGGCGGAGCCTGCAGCCGGTGTCCGGCGACCGGGCCGACGGCGTGCTGACCGCCCGCGAGCGCGAGGTGCTCCTGCTGCTGGCGCAGGGGATGTCGAACGAGGAGATCGCGGCAGCCCTGGTGCTCGAGGTCTCGACCGTCAAGTCGCACCTGGCGCGGATGCTGCCGAAGCTCGGGGTGCGGTCGCGGCTGCAGGCCGTGGTGTGGGCGTACCAGAACCGGATCGTGACGGTGCCGGAACAGCCGTAGCGGGCCCGGTGTCAGTCGGCGAGCCGTGGTGTCAGCCGGCGGGCTGCGGCGTCAGTCGGCGGGCCGTGGCTCGGCGGCGCCGGGGACGACGAGCTGCCAGACGTCGTCGTCTCCGTCGTGGGAGAGGTACAGGCGGAAGGTGCCCTCGCCGGCGAGGGGGTCGCCCGAGGAGTACTCGACCGGTTCGCCGCTCGTCTCGCACTGGTCCGAGGTGCTGATGACCTGGATCGTGTCGCCGACGGCGGCGTCGCCCTTCGTGACGTCGGTGACCGTCGCCTCGTACACCTCGTAGATGCCCTGCGGTTCCACGGTGTGGTCGGTCTTGGTGACGTCGGCGTCGACGACGAGCTCAGCGGCGTCGCGGCGTTCGGCCGGGGTCTTCAGGGGGACGTAGTCGGCGCAGAACCCGGAGTGCAGCGGCCCGGCCTGGGTGCTCGGGTTCGTGGGGCCGGCATCGCCGCTCGTCTCGCTGCCACAGCCCGCGAGGGTGCCGCCGAGCACCACGACGAGTGCCACGATCGGTGCGATCCGTCCCCACTGCATGGGGCGAGTATGGCTCAGTCCGATCGACGACACCAGGTCAGCCAGACCCTGTCCGGGGAACGCACGTTCCCGTTCGGGGGACTGTGCACGGGCGCGTCGGGCTGGTGCAGTGTATGCATGCACATCGAAACGCCGCCGGTGGCCACCCCCGACGACCCCGCCCTGCGGGGTGAGGTCATCCACGGGATGATCACGGCGCTGCGTTCCCGTCCGCTGCACGAGGTCACCCCCGAGGTCGTCGCGGCTGCGGCCGGGGTCGACACCGACGTCGTCGGCCGGACGTTCCCGAGCTGGGACGGCCTGCTGCTCGCCACGATCGACCGGTGGAACGAGGACCGCACCGTGCCGCTCATGCCCCTGGCCGAGCAGCACGGCACCATCCGGTTCCTGCGCGCGATCGTCACCGCGAACGTGGCCGACCCGTCGCTCATGCGGTTCCTGACGGCGACGCTGAACATCGCGGCATCGCCCGAGCACCCGCTCGCGCCGATGCTGCACGCCCGGTGGCGACGCTTCCACGCCTTCGTGCAGCACGCCCTGGAGCGCGACGTGCTGCTCGGGCGTGAGCCGAGCACGATGGAGCCGGCCCGCGGCTCGGAGCAGCTGCTCGCGACCTACGAGGGGCTGCAGCTGCAGTCCATGGTGCGACCGGAGATGGACCTGCTCGAGGCCTTCGACCGCGCCGTGACGCGTCTGCGTGAGGGCTGGTCCCGCGCGTACGTGCCGCCCGTCTGGGACCTCGCCCGGGTCGGTTGACCCTCCGGGCGGCTCGTCGGGCCGCCCCCACAGACCGAGGACGCTAGGGCGTCCGAGGGCAGACGCTCACCGTCTGCACGCGTCGCCGCACGATTCGGGTTCGAGCGGCGGCGCGTACCAATCTCTGCGAGACGCACGTGCGTTGCCCACCGGCCGCTCGTTCCGCGCCGTCAGTCCGCGTGCATCGCGAGCGGTCGCTCGGTGTCCACCTCGACCGGCTGCCGGCGGATCGCGATCACCGTGACGTCGTCGTCGTGCGGCACCTCGTCGGCGCGGGCCGACAGCGCGAGGACGACCGCGTGCGGGTCGCGGCCGGCGCGGGCGATCGCGGCGACGGAGTCGATCGTGTCGTCCAGGTCGTCGTACAGGTCGAGCACGCCGTCGCTGAACGAGACGAGCAGGTCGCCCGGTTCGAGGGTGCCGTCGGTCGTCGCCCACTCCTCGCGGATGCCGAGCCCGAGCGGCATGTCGCCGGAGCGCAGCCGGTCGACGTGTCCGTCGGCCCGCAGGACGAAGCTCAGTCCGTGCCCGGCATCGGCCCACTGGAGGGTGCCGTCGTCGGAGATCCGAGCGTGGAACAGCGTGGTGAAGGCGAGGTCGGGTCCGACGCCTTCGGCGGTCAGCCCGTCGGAGGCCCGCTTCAGCGCCTCGCCGGGGTCCTCGACGGTTCGGGCGCTGCGCAGGGTCGCGCGCACCGCGGCCGCGATCAGACCCGCGCTGACGCCCTTCCCCATGACGTCACCGAGACTCACGGCCACGCCGGTCGGCGTGGGGTACCAGTCGAAGAAGTCGCCGCCGACGCTCCGGGCCGGCAAGCAGGCGCCGGCGACGACGACGTCCTCGGTGATGCGGCCGGTCGTCGTCGGGAGCAGGGCCCGCTGGACTGCGGCCGCCCGGTCGATCTCGGCGCGGACCTTGCCCTCGCGCGCCTCGGCGGACCGCAGGGTCAGCCGGGCCCGGCGGGAGAGTTCGTGCACGACGACGGCGACGGTGCCGAACACGACGACGAGGATGCCAAGACGGACCAGTTCACTCTGACCGGGCGCGTCGGACGGGGTCAGGACGTAGGGCGCGAGGATCACGAGCACGATGCCCGCGATCGCGAAGAGCACGGTGCGACGGCCCTCGAGCGACGCCCACCAGACCACCGGGAGTACGACGATCGCCGTGAACAGCGAGGAGCCGGAGCCGGTCCCGGTGCGCAGCAGTGCGATCGTCAGGAAGTCGACGACGAGCAGGACCGGCACCACCCAGGCCGCGCGGTGCACGAGTGCGGGGATCGCGCTCATCAGCGTCGCGACCACCACGCCCACCACGCTCGCGACGAACAGGTGGTGCTGGGTGATCGCCAGCGACGGCATCACGACGCTCAGGAACGCCGACAGCGCCAACAGGCCGCTGATCGGAGCCTGACGGACGAGAGGGTTGTCGACGATGCTGGTTGGGCGAGTCATGCTCAGTGCAGGCTAGTGGTCTGCGCGGCTGAGCGACCGCCCCTGACCCGATCTGGGGACGCGGCTCTGGCCGCTCAGCGCGGCCAGGTGGCGACGACCGCGACCGCGTTGAACAGCACGTGCGCCAGGATCGCGCCGCCGATGCGGTCGGTCATCGCGACGAGCGTGCCGGTGAGCAGGCCGAGCAGGAACGTCGTGACGAACACCTGGAACCCGCCGAGCGACGTGCCACCCGCACCGAGCAGCAGGTGGAGCAGCGCGAACAGGAACGCCGTGACCAGCACCGCGAGGAACCGGGTGCGGGGCGTGAGCTCGGCGGCGAGCCGGCGCTGGAACAGTCCGCGGAACACCACTTCTTCGAGCACCGGGCTGACGACGACGATGCCGATCGCCGACACGAGCAGCAGCCCGACGTCGGGCGTGCCGAGGGACGGTGCGGGGACCAGCCCGGTCGTCCCCGTGAACGCGAGTGACATGACGACGTCCACCGCGCGGCACACGATCACGATGCCGATCGCGAAGACGACGATCCCCAGGTCGAGCCGCAGCCGCGACACCATCGCCGCACGCGGGGTCCGACGGAGCACCACGGCGGCCGCGACGACGAGCGGCACCCACACGGCGGCGTCCGCGGCGAGCACCTGCAGGACCGGCGAGGGGATGCCCCCAGTCCGGGTGACCTGTCCGACGATCCGGGTCAGGATCACGGCGACGCCGAGTGCGACGAGGATGACGATGAGGTCCCGCTGTCGCCGCACGCTGGGCTCGGTGGTGGTCGTGGCCGGCTCGGAGCGCATGGGGCCACCGTAGAGGACACCGCGCGCCGGATGGCGACTTCCCCCGAGCAGCGCTCGTTCCTGTGGCACTATTTGTATGCCGTGCGCTGGGAGTACCCCGGCGTGCCTGTGTCGGGACCACGGGGACGGCCATGATCGGGGAAGGCAAAGGCGTGGAACTCCGCGACTACATCACGGTGCTCCGCAAGGGATGGGTGCTGATCGTCGTACTCGCCCTGGTGGGAGTGGCCGCAGCCGCAGGGTTCTCCCTGCTGAAGAAGCCGGTCTACTCGGCATCGGCGCAGGTCTTCGTCTCCACGGAGACGTCCGGCAGCGCCAGCGACCTGGCGCAGGGCAACACGTTCACGCAGCAGCGGGTGCTGACGTACTCGAACCTGGTGTCGACGCCGATCGTGCTGCTGCCGGTCATCTCGTCGCTCAAGCTCGACATGAACGCGGACCAGCTCGCGACGATGGTGTCGGCGACGGCGCCGACGAGCACGACCCTCATCTCCATCTCGGTGGAGGGCACCGACCCGGTGCAGGCCGCCGACATCGCGAACGCGACCTCGCAGAGCCTGACCAACGTCGTGCAGGACATCGAGGCCACGGACGCGAGCGGCAAGAGCACGGTCAAGCTCACCCGCGTGAAGCAGGCCGACGTGCCGAGCGTCCCGGTCAGCCCGAACGTGCCCGTCAACGTGGCGCTCGGTCTGCTCGTCGGGCTCGCCCTGGGCATCGGCATCGCCGTGCTGCGCCAGACCCTGGACAACCGGATCCGCACCGAACTCGACGTCGAGAAGATCAGCGACAAGCCGGTCGTCGGTGGGATCGCCTTCGACGCCAAGGCCGCCGAACGCCCGCTCATCGTGCAGGTCGACCCGCGCAGCCCCCGTGCCGAGTCCTTCCGCACGCTCCGCACCAACCTGCAGTTCCTCGACATCGGCACCGGCGCCCGCACCTTCGTCATGACGTCGTCGATGCAGTCCGAGGGCAAGAGCACCACCGTCGCGAACCTGGCGATCGCCCTGGACAGCGCCGGGTTCCGCGTCATCCTGATCGACGCCGACCTGCGCCGCCCGCGCGTCGCCGAGTACATGGACGTCGAGAGCAACGCCGGCCTGACCGACGTGCTGATCGGCCGCGCCGACCTGGAGGACGTGGCCCACCCCTGGGGACGCGGCAAGCTCGTCGTCCTGCCCGCCGGTCAGATCCCGCCGAACCCGTCCGAGCTGCTCGGCTCGCGCGCGATGCAGGACCTGATCGACCTGCTCGAGCAGCAGTTCGACTACGTCCTGTTCGACGCACCGCCGCTGCTGCCCGTCACCGACGCGGCGATCCTGGCCAAGAAGGCCTCCGGCGCGATCGTCGCGGTCGCCTCGGGACAGACGCTGAAGGGCCAGCTCGCCGCTGCCGTCGCCACCCTCGAGAACGTCGGGGCCCCGGTCTCCGGCTTCGTGCTGACGAAGATGCCGCTGAAGGGCCCGGGCGCCTACGGTCACGGCCGCTACGGCTACGGCTACAGCTACGGCCACGACGAGGACGACAACACCGTGACCACGTCGACGCACCCGCCGAAGCGTTCCGGCAAGAAGCTGGGCGTGCTCCGCCGCGCCGGGCGCTGAACGGGGCCGATCAGATGAAGACTCGCCGGGGGACCCGAAGCCTCGGCCGCGCACTGCCCCGGACCACGTTCATCCTGGTGGCCGTCGTGGTGGTGGCGCTGATCGTCGTCGACGTCGTGCTCGTCGCGCTCGCCCTGGGCCGGACGGCACCCGAGGAGAACGGACCCGCCGGCCCCATCCCCACCTTCTCGGGAACGCCCGACCGGCGCGAGACACCGCGACCGAGTGCGTCTGCCGACGCAGACGCCGCCTCCACCAAGCAGCAGGGTCGCCGCCTGTTGGCAGCGGTCGACGGCCAGGAGGCGTGGCGCGCGTCCGGTGGGTCGTGCGGCGGCCCGCGGCCGGTGCTGGAACACTCCGTGGACGGCGGGGCGACGTGGGTCCCGGTGGGACTCGGGACGGATGTCGGATCGCTCATGGCGATCCGGGCCTCCAGTGCGGAGCTCTCGGTCCTGGTGGGTGTCGGCGACGACTGCACCACGACGGCGCGGACCAGCACCGACGCCGGCGTGACGTGGGAAGCCGGGGTGCCCGGCGCCGCCGGCGCCGGCATCAGCACCGACGGTGTCGTGCTCGCGAGCGGGACGGAGCAGGCACCGTGCGGCGACCCGATCGACGCGTTCCAGGGTGAGAAGACCGCAGTCGTCATCTGCGACGGCCAGCTCGAGTGGCGCACCGGCGATGCCGCGTGGGTCGACGTGCCGATGGGCGGCGTCCGTTCGATCGGCGTCGACGGTGGCAACTACACGCTCGCCCGCGTCGGTGCAGCAGCGTGCGACGGCGTGCAGATCGAGACCATGTCCGCGTCGAACGTGACGCCCTCCTCGTCCACCACACCGATCGGCTGTGCCGACGGGGCCGACACCGACAACACCGTCACCATCGACCGTGCCGGCCAGGACGTGTGGCTGTGGGACGGCACGACCGTGCGGGTCTCGTCGGACGGTGGCGCGACGTGGTGACCGGGTCGTCCTCGTGACGACGGATGCGCTCCGCGCACCGCGCGCCGTCGGCGCCACCGACGAGTGGAGCCGCACGTACTCGCGCCGTGTGCTCTTCACCGACCTGCTGGCCCTGATCTGGGTGGTCTTCGGTGTGCAGATCGCCTGGCTCGGACTCGAGTCGAACCTGGCGACCAACACCGCCGACCTGCGACTGAGCTACTCCGCGATCTCCATCGTCGTGATCGTCGTGTGGATGAGCGCACTCGCCCTGTACGACACCCGCGGTGCGCGGGTGATCGGCGTCGGCAGCACCGAGTACCGCCTGGTCGCTGACTCCAGCGTCCGCGTGTTCGGCCTGCTCGCGATCGCGGCGTTCCTGCTGCACGTCGACCTGGCCCGCGGCTACGTGCTCATCGCGTTCCCGATCGGGATCCTCGTCCTCCTGCTGTCGCGGTGGATCTGGCGGCAGTGGCTCGTGGCCCAGCGTCAGCAGGGCGCGTACTCGGCGACCGTGCTGCTCGTCGGGTCTCCGGCCAGCGTGCTGCACATCGGCCGCGAACTCGCGCGTTCCCCCGAAGCCGGCTACCGCGTGGTCGGGGCGGTCGTGTCGACGAACCACCGCGGTCTGCTGACGGGTTCGACCATCCAGAGCCACGGCGGCTTCGACGACGTCGGCTCCGCGCTGCGCGAGACCGGCGCCGACACCGTCGTGATCACCAGCTCCGACGACCTGCCGCCGGAGCGCGTCCGCGAGCTCAGCTGGTCGCTCGAGCCGGGCAGGCAGCACCTGGTGGTCGCGCCGAGCCTGACCGACATCGGTGGTCCCCGCATCCACACCCGGCCGGTGCAGGGGCTGCCACTCATCCACGTCGAGACGCCGACCTACTCGGGGCGCAAGCTCTACACGAAGCGTGCCTTCGACCTGATCGGTGCAGGGCTGCTCGTCGTCGTCCTGTCGCCGCTGCTGCTCGTGCTCGCCGTGCTGGTGAAGACCACCTCGACCGGTCCGGTCTTCTTCCGGCAGGAGCGCGTCGGCCTGAACGGCAGCACCTTCCGGATGATCAAGTTCCGCTCGATGGTCGTCGACGCCGAGGAACGTCTGCAGGAACTCAGCGCACTCGACCGCGCCGAGGGCAACGACGTCCTGTTCAAGATGCGGAACGACCCGCGGGTCACCCGGGTCGGCGGGTTCATGCGCCGCTACAGCCTGGACGAGGTGCCGCAGCTGTTCAACGTGTTGGCCGGCAGCATGTCTCTGGTCGGGCCCCGACCGCCGCTGGCACGTGAGGTCGCCCGCTACGACACCCACGTCCACCGTCGGTTCCTCGTCAAGCCGGGCATGACCGGCCTGTGGCAGGTGAGCGGTCGATCCGACCTGTCATGGGAGGATTCCGTGCGGCTCGATCTGTACTACGTGGAGAACTGGTCGATCACGGGCGATCTCGTGGTCCTTTGGCGGACTGCCAAGGCCGTCTGGCAATCGCAGGGAGCTTACTGATGACGCCTCTGCACGAGTCTTCTCACTCTGCGGTGCCTGCTTCGGTGAACGCGGAACGACGTCCCGAGAGCAGCGACGGTGCCGCACCGGAGAAAGGCCCGTCGACGTGACTGAGGTGCTGCAGATCAATGTCCGCCTGAGCGAGGGCGGTGCGGCAGGGGTGGCACGCACCCTGCACGACGGGCTGCGCGCGAGGGGAATCGGCGCCAGGTTCGCATACGGGTACGCGAAGGGCGGATGGCCGTCCCCCCTCGAGACCGAGTACGAAGCCCTTCGACTTGCTTCGGCTCCGCGGGCCGCGCTGAACCTCGCCGCACACCAGTTCGTCGGAACCGAGTTGGTCAATCCGGCGCGCTCGCAGCGAGCGTCCCTGCTGCGCGAAGTACGCAAGAGCGACGTGGTGCATCTCCACGCCATCCACAGTTACATGATGCCGCCGTTGGACCTCCTCGCGTTGATCGCGGACGAGGGGAAACCCATCGTGTGGACGATGCACGATCAATGGGTCATGACCGGTCGATGTGCGCAACCAGGGACCTGCAGAGGGTGGGAAGGCGGCTGTGACCCGTGCCCGTTCCTCTCGGCCTACCCGCCCGCCAAGATCGATCGTGCAGCGTCCATGTTCGTTGCACGCCGCACGGCCATGGATGAGGTGCGCGCTACCGTCCCGCTGAAGATGGTGGCTTGCGCATCCTGGCTTGCAGATGAGATGGAGGCAGGCGGGTTCTCCGACGTGAGCACGATCACGAACTCCGTGGATCCGCAGTTCTGGTCGCTGGCGCAGGAACAAGCCCCCGGGGACCAGGTCGATGGCCAAGCGCGATTCCTGTTCATGTGCCGAGACCTCCGCGACCGCGCCAAGGTCGATTGGGACCTCTTGGAGGAGATTGCTCGCATCGCCCCGGGCCGGCTGACGATCGTGGGAGACAACGCGCCGTCGCCGATCGCGAATGCACTGATGCTTGGAGCGATCACGGAACGTGCGGAGATGTACCGCTTGATGCGTGAGCACACGCATCTCGTGTTCTCGTCGGCCGTGGACTACTACCCGCTGACGATCGTCGAAGCACTCACTGCTGGCATGTCCGTCGTCGCAGCTGATTCCAGGGCCGCGCGTGAGTTCGGATGGTCGAAGAACGTGACGATCGTGGGCGAACGATCGCGATGGGCGGAGGCAATCGATTCGGCTGTCCCGCTCAGCCCCATCTCACCCGCAGAGGTCACACAATTCTCACCCGACCGGATGATCGATGACTACGTCGGTCTCTACGAAAGCCTGGTCCAGGCGTGAACAACGGGTACCGAGCGTTCGTGAGCCTGTTGACGGCAGCCTTCGTGATCTTCGAGCACTTCCAGGTGGCCCAGGTCGGCGACTACCCGATAACGCTTGGGTTGTTCCTCGGGATAACGCTCGTGATCGCCGTCAGTACGAGGGTGCCGATCAACAACCTCATCATCGCGCTCGGGATCGCAGTCGTGCCGAATGCGTTGGTTCAGATAGCTGCTCCGTTCACCCGTGAAGGTTCGCTTTCCTTCTTCCAGACGTTGGCCCTCTTCGTCTTTGCGGCGGTCATCCTCTCCCAGTGCAAGCGCGGCACAGTCCGGACCGAAGTGGTACCAGCCATGCTGCGTGGTGCCTTCGTCGCTCTGATCGTCGTCGTCGGACTTTGCCTTCTGCAGGTCGCAACGGGCGCACGAGGTTCCGTTCAGTGGTTCAACCCCTTCGGCGAGCACCAGTACCTCTACCAGTACGACCCCCACCTCGAGTTCAATCCAATTCCGCGAGCAGCGGGCTTCTACCTCGAGCCGTCCTACGCCGCATTCGTGATCGGATCCCTCGCCGTCGCCCTCCTTGCTCAGGGGTATCGGAAGCTGCCGGTCTGGGTGCTCGCGGGCGCGGGGCTCCTCGCCGTGAGGTCCGCGACAGGGCTGATCCTCTTCGGGGTCGTGGCCCTGGTTGTCATCTTCGTCGGGAAGAGTCGGCTCAAGCTGGTCGCTCTCGTCGTTCTGGTGGCGCTGACGGTGATCGCGCTGCCGTATCTTGCCGGCAGGTTGGATTCGACCTTCACCGCTGGATCGAGCGCCTATTACCGCTTGATCGGGCCACTTCAGATCCTCGGTGACACGCTCGTGCACTTCCCACTCGGACACCCGTACGGATCGCTGCGGAACACCGTAGCGGACTACGGCATCCTGAACGGCGCTGCTGCTGGCGACTCGCTGGACAACGGCTTCTACGTGATCGTGTTCTACTTCGGCTGGCTCGGTCTGATCGCGTCCATCGCGCTGGCACTCTGGGCGCTCATCGCACTCGGTCGCGGTATTCGCACGGGATCGGTTGGGCAGGCGGCCATCCCGGTCTGGGTCGTCGGGAGTCTGTTGTTCTCTGGTGGCATCATGTTGCCCGAGTACGTCTTCACCCTTTGGGTGATCTTCGCCACCCGGCAACAAAGCCGATCCTTGATCCCAGGAGAGAGCGGTTCTGCACTTGCCCCCGAAGCTGTCGATAATCACCGTGACGTACAAGGACGAGGAAGGGCTAGAGCGGACCGCGGCTTCGCTCGAGGGCCTGCTCAAGGAGTCGGGCCGAGCTTGTGAACTCATCATCGTCGATGGCGGGATGTCGGGAAGAACAGCAAAACGGGCTGAAGAGCTCGGTGACTCGGTACGCCTGATCTCCGAGCCGGACACCGGCATCTACGACGCGATGAACAAGGGCATGGCCGCCGCGAGCGGCGACCATCTTTGGTTCTTGAACGGCGGTGACGAGTGTCTTGTTCGGTGGTACCAGCTGTCCGCCATCCTCGGGGCACACGAGCGCGCCGTGATCCTCGCGGACTTCGTCCTCGCAGCCGGCGCGCGCGACCAAACGCGCGCAACGCGATCAGCCCGCTCGCTGTGGCACGCGTTACCGACTTCGCATCAAGCGATCTTCTATCCCCGCGCGCAAGTCAGCGTTCGCTACGACGAGAGCTTCCGGGTCGCTGCCGACTATGACTTCACGGCCAAGCTCTACGCCTCAGGTGTTCCGTTCGTCGTCGAGCACGTCGCGGTCGCGCGATTCCACCTAGACGGTACGTCGACGCAGCACGCGAAACTCATCAGCTCGGAAGCACGTCGGGTCCAGCGGGACACTCTCGCCATTCACCCTGCCGTGTCGTTCCTAAGCGGCCTTCGTCACCTTGCCGCACGCAAGTACCGGTCGATGCTCTCGAGAGGACAATGATGTCGTTCTACGGCGGCGCCAGCGCGAGGCGGGAAGAGGCTTCTCTTTTCGGGAGCCATCCGTGGCTTCTCCAGCCCGGTTACTGGGCACTCCGTGTCTACCGGTTCGGCCGGTACACCCTGCAGGTGAGGGGGGTTCGAGGAAAGATCTTGCACGCCCTGTACTTCCCGCTGTACAACGCCGTCCGACTCGTGACCGGCATCGATATCCCTCGAACCGTGGAGATCGGGCCGAGATTGATGATCCACCACTTCGGCGGGATCATCATCCACCCACAGGCGCAGATCGGGGCTGACTGCGTGCTGCGGCACGGCGTGACGATCGGAGAACGCCGCGAAGGTGGTGGAGTACCGATCGTCGGGGACAACGTGACCTTCGGCGCCTACACGCAGGTGTTCGGACCGATCCGGGTCGGGTCAGGTGCCACGCTCGCGGCGATGGCTGTCGTCATTGACGACGTGCCGCCCGGGACGACGGTCATCGGTGCGCCCGCGAAGCCGATTGGACGTCGTGATGCCTAGGCTGACGGTGATCATGCCTGCCTGGAATGCAGAGAGCACGATCTCTGCAGCCCTTCGGTCGACGCTCGTGGCCATGCCCAAGGACGCGGAGATCCTGGTCTACGACGACGCAAGTACCGATGGAACCCGGCGGGTCGTGGAACGCTTCGCCGATCGGACGAGTCGGGTTTCGCTCATCGAAGGTCCGCTGAATGTTGGCGCCGGCGAGGCGCGCAACCAGCTCATCGCTCGGTCAGACAGCGAGTTCATCGCGGCGATGGACGCTGACGACATCTGCCTGCCCCACCGCTTCGTCGGCTACCGCCGTTCCATGTCGAAGTCCGACCTCGTTTTCGCTCCGATTGCCCGCTTTGCGCAACGGTCGCTTCTCCACGTACCCAAACCGGCGCCGTTGTCACCAGCAGCCATGCCCGTCGCGTTGCTCGTGCTGAACCCCGTTCCACAGTCAACGATGATTGCTCGACGCGGTGCTCTCGGAGGGGGCGGGACCTACCGGCGTGGGCACGCGGAGGACTACGAGTTGTGGATGCGCCTGACGGCCTCCGGTGGGCGCATATCGCTGACGTCGTTCCCGACCGTTGCATATCGGCATCACCCGAACCAATCGACGTCCCAGCCGGGTTACGAGCAGCAAGTGCGGGACAACGAGTCACTCATCGAGTCGTACAACGCTCTTGCTGCTGCCGTGTTGGGCGTCGATGCGAGGAACACGAGCACCGAGGAGCTTCGATCAAGGCTTGACCGGAGCGTTGAGCAGGTGGAGAGCAGCCGAGATCGTAAACATCTGCGGCGCTTGCTGCGGTCGCGATGGAGTTTTCCTCTCCGCGCAACCGGGGCCGTTCCGTCACAGGAACCGGACGCCCAGTAGGGCAGCCAGAACAGCCCACTCCACCAGGATCTGCACGATGGCGTACTTGAGTGTGACGGGAAGCAGCGACCGGTGGAGGGTCGCCAGGGCGAGTCCCTGGACAAGGGCGCCCAGGGCCAACCCGATCAGCGCGCCGTTGGTGCTGTAGAGCAGCCCGAGGACGATGGCGAGCATCGGGACGAGGAGCAGCACCCCGAGGTTCAGGAGCGAGTGCCGTAGCTCTGCCTTGATCTGCAGTTTCCACGACATGAAGGAACTCAGCGTGAGAGAGGGCAGAAGGAGCGCCATCGAAGAGATCATGAGCGCGACGTGCACCCACCCCGGGCCGAAGAAGATCGCTTCGAGCACGGGGGCACCCAACGACAACACGATCGCTGCTGCGAAGGTGACGAGATGGAGCGCCTTCCAGACGCGCTTGTCGAACATGCCGTCGTCACCGGGTTGCGCATCTCGACGAGCCATCCGCTCGACGATCGCTCCCCCGAGGGAAAGCTGGACCTGGGTCACGGGGGTGACGATCAATTGGTACGAACGGGCGTACGCCGCTGCCGCTCCGACGGGGAGGATCAGCGGCAACGTGCCTGAATCGATCGCGCGGCTCGCGTAGGAAGCGACGTTCAGCGGGAGCACTTTGAGTCCGTAGCGGAACGGGTTCGGGGCTTCGAGGACGGTCCCGGCAACGGCGCCTTTGCCGACGTCCCGCGAACCCTTTCGTCCGACGAGAATCGAGAGTGCGAGCGTCAACACCAACCGAGCCACCGAGGTCAGCGCGAGTTGCACGCAGAGCACCGTGACCGAGTGGATCTGGGCGGCGAGGAAGATCGCGGAGCCGAACCCGACGAGAGTGGCTCCCACATCGGTCACTGCGATCGTCGGGTATCTGCGGAAGACCATCAGCTGGCCCCGGAGCGGCTGGATCAGTGCCTGCGCCACGAGGCCTGACACGAGGATGAAGACGTCCAGGGCGCGGGGAGGACCGGTCGGCAGGTCCATGAAGGACAGAAGGAACAGCGCTCCGGACAGCACGACACCACCAGCTGCGGCGCTCACAAGCGAACTTGACCAGGCTGATCGTCGAAGCGACCCAGAAACACCATGGACGAGCAGGAAGCCCATCGCCGAGAAATCGGTGGCCAAGGCCGCCATGGTGTAGACGAACACAAAGACGGCGAATTGCGCGTAGCTGGCTGGCCCGAGTTCGCGCGAAAGAATCGCGAAGGCTGCCAACGACGCGATCAACGAAAGCGCTTGGCTCGCGGGGAGCCAACCCAGCGAGAGCGACTTGCCGAATCGACTCATGCGTTCGGCACAGCGACCCAACCGGCACGTCGCAGGTTCCCCGGACGGTCGAAGAACCACGTGCTCGGAGCGGCGACGGGCACGCCGGACGCCAGCTCCGCGGCCCACCAGGAGAAGGTGCTGTTCGGAATGACCAAGGCGCTTGCCCGCGACATCGCCACGAGCGTGTCGAGCGGCGACTCGATGTCCTCGGGGCCGATGATGTCGCTGCGAGGGACGTCGAACTCCCGCTGCACTGTCGCTGGGTCGTCGGTGTAGATGACGCAGTCGTCGATGCGTATGCCGAGCCTGCTGCATGCGGCTTCGTAGTAGAGCCGGGACAGCGTGCCGAAAGTGCGTTGGGCCGCCGGGGAAGTCGTGTAATCCCCACGCCGGACGTGCAGCACTGGGCGGCCTTCTGCGGACGTGGCGGTGGACCTCTTCCTTCGGTACTCAGCGACGAGAGCTGTGGTCTCGCTCGTGGGCAGCGCCAGTGATGCTTCGTCCTGGAAGAACCCGATGTTGAACGTTCCGCGTCGGAAGGCGGACGGGTGCATCTCAGAGTCACTGAAGATGTTCACCATCGAACGGTCCCGAGATTTCGATCGCTGTCGGCCGCGCCAGTTGTATGGCTGTCCGAGTCGGAAGTCCTCGGTGGGAGTGGTCATTGCCGATGTCGAGAGCAACGCGCCGAGCTCGAACTGTCGAAGGCGGTCGCGGCCGTAGCTGCTCGTCGAGACCAACAGGTCTGCGGGCGCATCGGACAACGTCAACCCGGCATTCAACTGGAAGAGCTGATTGCCGAGGCCCCCCTGCGCCCAGAGGACGGACGCGTCCTTCAGTCGAGTCGCCAAGCGCCCGTTCCCCTTCGTTCGGTTGAGCCAGTTTCCTCGAATGCCGTGCTGGTCGGCACCGGAGCGCTCACAGATTTGTGAACCGCACGCCTGTCGGGCGAGCGGGGTTTCCTTCGAGAACGCTGTTCGCCGGATGCGTTCCGGAGAGGACCGACATTGGCTTGGCAAGGCATGATTCACCCAGCTTGGTGCCCCCGAGGACCATGCAGCGCGCGGTGATCCAGGTGCCGGCACCGATCTCGATTGGGCGGGTGATCAGAGCCATGTCAACCCGATGTGCGTGACTACCAGTAGTGAGGAAGGTCTCTTGAGAGATCACGACGTCGTTCCCGATCCGGATGTCATCTTGGTTGTGGAACCAGACGCCTTCACCGATCCAGCAGTCGTTGTCGATGTGGAGCTTCCACGGGAAACGGACCCGCATCCGAGGGCGCATGATGACGCCGGTCCCGATTTCTGCTCCGAACAGCCGCAGGACGCGGGCCCGGATGGACGAGCTGATCTGCCAGGGATTGGTGACGAACAGCAGTTCCGCCACAGCCCACAGGTAGACCGTGAGCTTGCTCCGGTCCCATGAACTCCGTTCACCGGGAGCGGACTTGAGCGGAATGACGGGCACTCTCGCGTCCGACACCATGGCCCGCCTTTCTGCGTGCCCGAGCACGCGTCGCGCTGATGCTACCGGGTGTGAGTTCCTCCGGGCGCTCGCCACCACGCGGGACACGGACTGCCGCCTGTCAGGTCCGGGTCGGGTGAGCTCCTCCAACTGTTATGGTCACCCCATGCGGCAGGGGTCAGTTCTCGTGGTGGGTTTGAACTTCCCCCCTGAACCCGCCGGGATCGCTCCGTACACCGGCGGGCTCGCGAGCGCACTGTCGGCGTCCGGAGTCGACGTCAGCGTCATCACGACGTTTCCCCATTACCCCGCGTGGTCTTTCGGTGCTACGCCTCCTCCGTGGTCAGACACATCGCACGTCGCGGGGTTCGCTGTCCGTCGAGTACGCCACAAGCTGCCTGCTCGGCCCGGCGGGCTGAGCCGTCTCGCATCTGAGGTGAGCTTCGGAGCGCGTGCCGTTACGCAGCGCTGGGCGAGACACGACGTCCTCGTTCTCGTCTCGCCAGCCTTGTTCAGCTCGGCGATCGCGCTCCTGAGGGCTCGCGTCCTTCGTCGACGCACGCCTGTCGTGACGTGGGTGCAGGACCTCTACTCGCTGGGCCTTCGCGAAACGGGGACCGGCTCAGGGCTCGGAGTGCGAGTCGTGGCCGCCGTTGAGCGCTGGGTACTCAAGCGGTCGACGACGGTCGTGGTCATCCACGATCGCTTCAAGCGGACTGTCGTCGAGGAACTTGGAGTGCCCGAGTCGCGCGTAGTCGTGATGCGCAACTGGACTCACTTTGAACCTCCTGCGGTCGCCGACCGGGTCGGTGCTCGTGAAACCCTCGGTTGGGCACCAGACGAGACGGTTGTCCTGCACGCAGGCAACATGGGTGTGAAGCAGGGGCTCGGGAACGTCGTCGAAGCGGCCCGCTTGGCCGAGAAACGAGGCTTGCGGATTCGTTTCGTCCTCCTCGGCGACGGCAATCAGCGTGAGCAGTTGGAACGGCTTGCTTTCGGTGTCCCGAACCTGCAGTTCCTTTCTCCGTTGCCCGACGGGGAGTTCGCAGCGGCGCTGAGCGCTGCCGACGTCCTCCTCGTCAACGAGGCGCCCGGTGTGTCTGGAATGGCTGTTCCCAGCAAGTTGACCAGCTACTTCGCTACTGGAGTCCCGGTGCTGGCGGCGACAGACCCGGGGAGCGTCACGCGCTCAGAGGTCCTGAGTGCGGATGCCGGGCCTGTGGTTACCGCAGGCGAGCCGTCGGAGCTTGTCGACGCTGTCCTGGCATTAGCCGCGGACGAGGAAGCTCGTCAGCGCCACGGGCGAGCGGCTCGCGCGTACCGAGCAGCACACCTCACGGCCGGTGCGGCGCTGGATCGATTCCAAAGTATTCTTCATGAACTTCTGCCCGACCGGTTCCGCGCATCGAGCTCGGACGAAAAGACAGGGATCAATTGACCAAGCGCGCACTCATCACTGGGATCACCGGACAGGACGGGTCGTACCTCGCTGAGCTGCTCCTCCGCAAGGGGTACGAGGTCCACGGGATCATCCGGCGAGCTTCGACGTTCAACACTTCGCGGATCGACCACTTGTACGTCGACCCACACGAGTCGCAAGCGAAGCTGTTCCTGCACTACGGGGACCTCGGTGACGGTGCGCGGCTCGTCAGCCTCCTCAGTGAGCTGAAGCCCGACGAGGTCTACAACCTTGCGGCGCAGTCGCACGTGCGGGTGTCGTTCGACGAGCCGGAGCACACCGGCGATGTCACGGGTGTGGGCACGATGCGCATGCTCGAGGCGGTCCGGGTGTCTGGGATCCACACGCGCTTCTACCAGGCGTCCTCCTCTGAGATGTTCGGAGCCACCCCGCCGCCGCAGAACGAGGAGACGCCGTTCTGGCCGCGTTCTCCGTACGGTGCCGCGAAGGTCTACAGCTACTGGGTGACCCGGAACTACCGCGAGGCCTACGGGATGTTCGCGGTCAACGGCATCCTGTTCAACCACGAGTCACCGCGTCGCGGTGAGACGTTCGTCACCCGGAAGATCACCCGCGCGGTCGCTCGGATCAAGGCCGGCCTCGAGGACCACGTGTACCTCGGCAACCTCGACTCCGTCCGCGACTGGGGGTACGCCGCCGAGTACGTCGAGGGCATGTGGCGGATGCTGCAGGTCGACGAGCCGGACGACTTCGTGCTGGCGACCGGTGGCGACTTCACGGTGAAGGACTTCCTCACCACGGCGTTCTCGCACGCCGGGCTGAACTGGGAAGACCACGTTCGGTTCGACGAGCGCTACCTGCGACCGAGCGAGGTGGACGCCCTTGTTGGCGACGCCTCGAAGGCCAAGGAGAAGCTCGGTTGGGAGGCGACCGTCGACACCGCCGAGCTGGCGAGGATCATGGTCGACGCTGACATCTCGGCCCTCGAGCACGAGGGCCGTCCGTGGATCGACACAGTCCGACTCGAGAGCTGGGGTTCCTGATGGCCGCGACCGACTTCACCCCCGGTCCGATCGACCGGGCTGATCGCGTCTACGTCGCCGGGCACCGAGGCCTGGTGGGTTCGGCGGTTTGGCGCAAGCTCGAGTCGGAGGGCTTCACCGACGTGGTCGGACGGACGTCGTCCCAGCTCGACCTGAAGGACCGCGGCGCGGTCTTCGCCTTCTTCGCGGACCAGAAGCCGAAGCACGTCGTGCTCGCCGCCGCCAAGGTGGGCGGCATCATGGCGAACAACACGTACCCGCACGATTTCCTGAGCGAGAACCTGCAGATCCAGGTCAACGTGATGGATGCCGCCGTGGAACACGGTGTCGAACGGCTCGTGTTCCTCGGCTCGTCCTGCATCTACCCGAAGATGGCCGAGCAGCCGATCCACGAGGACGCACTGCTCACGGGCCACCTCGAGCCGACGAACGACGCCTACGCCATCGCCAAGATCGCTGGCATCCTGCAGGTGCAGGCCGTCCGTCGGCAGTTCGGCCGCCCGTGGATCTCGGCGATGCCGACCAACCTCTACGGCCCGGGCGACAACTTCTCGCCGACCGGGTCCCACGTCCTGCCGGCGCTCATCCGCCGGTACGACGAAGCTGCTCGCAGCGGCGCATCAACCGTTGAGAACTGGGGGACCGGGTCGCCGCGTCGTGAGTTCCTGCACGTCGACGACATGGCGGCAGCGGTGTTCCACCTCATGGAGCACTACGACGGCCCTGACCAGGTCAACGTCGGCACCGGGTCGGACGTCACGATCAAGGAGATCGCCGAGACGATCGGCAAGATCCTCGGGTTCGAGGGCGAGACGGTCTGGGACACCACCAAGCCGGACGGCACCCCGCAGAAGCTGCTCGACGTGTCGAAGCTCGCGGACGCTGGATGGACGGCGCAGATCGGCCTCGAGGAAGGGCTCCGCAGCACCATCGACTGGTACCGCGAACACGCGGATTCCGTCCGTCAGTGACGGATGTCGGACGCGCGGAACCGTAGGATCGCCTCATGTCCGACCAGCCCGAGTCGCGACGCACTGCAGTACGCCGGGGGTCCAGGGCCCGGATCGTCCTGTGGGTCGTCCTCGCCCTAGTCCTGCTGCTGATCCTCGCCGTCGCCTGGGTCGGTGTCCGCGGGATGCTCGCGAAGGGGCACCTGGAGCGGGCCGTAGCCGACGTCGACACGCTCCGGTCGCAGCTGACCAGTGGGGACACTGGCGCAGCGCAGAAGACCGCGAGGCACCTCGAGGACGAAGCAGCGTCGGCTCGATCACTGACCGGCGACCCCGTCTGGGGCGCGGCACAGTCCGTACCCTTCTTCGGGACCAACCTGCGGGCCGTGCGGGACGTCTCGGTGATCGTCGACGACGTCGCCAGCGACGCCGTCAGTCCAGTCGCCGGCGTCATCGACGGGCTCGGGTCGGACTCGTTCGCGCCGAAGAACGGCAAGATCGACCTCCAGCCGATCGAGGACGCGCAGCCGGCGGTCGCCGAGGCCACGAAGACGCTCCAGCATGCACGCGCCGACGCGGCGCGGATCGACACCAGCGGAACGCTGTCGCCGGTCACCACCGCCGTGGGACAGCTGCGGAACGCGCTGTCGTCAGCGTCCGAGCAGGCAGTCGCAGCGAACCGCATCGTGCAGCTCGCTCCGGCCATGCTCGGTCACGACGGGGACCGGAACTACCTCCTGCTGTTCCAGAACAACGCCGAGTTGCGCGCGGGCGGAGGCATCCCCGGCGCAGTGGCGCTCCTGCAGGTGAAGGACGGCGCGATCAGCTTGGAACGCCAGGCATCGGGGTCCTCGTTCGGGGAGTACGACCAGCCGGTGCTACCGCTGACCGCCGACACGCGTGGGCTCTACGGGGAGATCACGGGTGAGTACATGCAGGACGTGACCCTGACGCCGCGCTTCGACGTGTCGGCGAAGCTCGCGCGGGAGATGTGGAAGCAGAAGTTCGGCCCGCAGGTCGACGGCGTGCTGGCCATGGACCCCGTGACGCTGAGCTACCTGCTCAGAGCGACCGGCCCCGTGCAGCTGCCGACCGGCGACACCTTGACCGCAGACAATGCCGTCCAGTTGCTGCTCAGCGACGTGTACGCCAAGTACCCCGACCCGGTCGTGCAAGATGCGTTCTTCGCGTCCGCCGCCAGCGCGGTGTTCACCAAGGTCTCGTCGGGCGAGTTCGACGCGAAGACCTTCGTGTCTGCACTGACCCAGAGTGCGGACGAGGGCCGACTGCGTCTCTGGAGCGCCGACAAAGCCGAGCAGCGCCGTATCAGCGGGACTCCGGTCGCGGGCGAGCTGCCGACGGCGAGCGTCGAGTCGAACCAGTTCGCCGTCTACCTGAACGACGGCACCGGCTCGAAGATGGACTACTACCTCGAGAAGCGTGTCTCCGTCGGCAGTTCCGTGTGCCGGAAGGACGGGCGACCGACGTCCGTCGTCCAGATCACCATCAAGAACACAGCACCCGCTGATGCCGCCACGAGTCTGCCGAGGTACGTCACCGGTGGCGGTGACTTCGGCGTGGAGCCCGGCAAGATCAAGACCCTGCTCGCCGCGTACGCACCCGAGAACGCGATCTTCCTCGGCGCCACGAAGGACGGCAAGACCACTCCGGTGCAGACAGCGACCGACGGCGGGCACCCGGTGGCCCAGTTGCAGACCCTGCTCGCCCCCGGCGAGAGCCTGACCTACCGCGTCGCGTTCCTGGGCGATGCGAAGTACGCGAAGGCACCGGTGCAGGCGAACTCGACTCCTGGCGTCCGCCAGACCGAGACGAAGCCGCTCACGTTCGACTGCGAGCAGCCGCTCGCCGTCGGCTGACAACGGAAGCTCCGCAAAGCGAACCGAGAGGGGGCCCCCACTCCGAGGGGCAACGGGATCACCTTTCCGGGTTCAAAGGCTCCTGATCTGACGCACAGTGTGTTCTAGTTCGCCCCGTTGGGCCCTCCCACCTGGGGTTTCTGGTGCGTGAAGCCTCGATCTGCCGACGGTGGGGAGATGCGACGGGCAGTGGCCGTGGATGAACACACGTCGACCAATGAACAAAATCCACGTGATCTGGTACCAAGCTGGGAAACTCCGCTAGATTGAGACAACTTCGCCATAACAACCGCCATTTCTGTGGCTGGGGTCAACCACCGGCGGACAGCGGGCTCTGGGTGTCAGGGTCTGGATTTTCAGATCTTTAGGGGAACCATTCATGAAGAAGCTCATCGCAGCGGTGGTGCTGGCTGGCGCCGCACTGCTCGCCACTCCGGCCGTCGCCAACGCCGCCGGCTACACGCCTGACTCCGACGTCTCCGTCTCCGGCACCGCCGTCGCCGGTGGCACCGCTTCGGTGAACTTCACCGAGGGCGCGTTCCAGGACAACGAGACCGTCAACGTCCAGGTCACCGGTGCCGGTGCGGTCACGCTCGGCGCGCTGCCGACCACGACCGTCTCGAAGACCTACACGGCCGCTTCGGACGGTTCGCTCGTCGTCAAGGTCACGTTCCCCCAGGGCGCCTCGGGCACCTACAACCTGACCGCCACCGGCGCCACCTCGGGCGTCGTCGGCTTCGCGGCCTTCACCGTCGCCCCGGCTGACGCTGCTGCGGTTCCCGCAGCTGGCGCCGGTGCTGGCAACGGCACCGACGGCACGCTGGCCTTCACGGGTTCGACCGTCTCCGCCCTGGCCCTCTGGGTCGCCGGCGGCGCAGTCGTCCTCGGTGGTGGCCTCCTGCTGGTCCGCGGCTCGGTCCGCCGCCAGCGCGAGTCCGTCTGAGTCTCGACACACTGAACGAAGCCCCCGGAGCATCTGCTCCGGGGGCTTCGTCGTGCTCGGCGTCCGTCTACCCGGCCCGACGTCAGGAATCGGGCGGGGTCGGCTGGTCCCACACTGCGGCGTACCGATCTCGCACCATCGGCCACACTTCTGCCACGGCGGCCTCCATCGAACGGACGCGCTCGCTCAGTGGCGGGAAGAGCACGAACTCGTGGGGAATCGGTCGACCTGCACGGTCTCGCCGACCCTCGGGGTCGTTGAACCGCAAGGCTGCGCACCCGTCCTTGTGTCGGAGGACCTCGGTCGCGTCACCGACACCGTCGAACGCCTCGTCGTAGGCGCGGAGCGGATCAAGCCCGCTTCCATCGCGCATGAGGAAGCGGAAACCCCACGTCCGGCCACGCGTGGCCCAGATCACGCGTCGCCTCGGCGAAGGATCCGTTGCTCGACACCTCGGTCGAGGTCGTCGGCGAACCGCTCGAGCACAGTGGTGACGAAGTCCGCTTCGGCGGTCGCCGCCTTCTTCATCTTGCTGACGCGCTTGGCGGCGTAGTTCGCCCCGCGGACGCCCGCCTCGCCTGCGATGAGGCCGACGAGCGCACCGACCGGGGTCGGCAGCTTCAGCCGCTTGCTCCCCAGGAAGCCCAGGACCGGCCCCGCGAACCTGAGGAGCTGTTCGGCCGCCACTGCTGCGCGCTGCTTGTTCGTGGCCCACTTGGCGAAGCGCTCGAACGGCAACATGGCCGTGATCGGCATGAGCAGGTCGATGCCGGTGCGGGTGCCGACGTCGATCTTGCCCGGCTCGAAGCGCGCCGAAGACAGCAGGAGGAAGTCTTCGCCGACGTCGAGCGCGTCCGGGTCCTGCACGTAGCTCTTCAGGACGGTCTCGAGCTCTCCTAGTTCCTCGCCAGCCTTGCCGAGCACGAGTTCCCGGAACCGCTCGACATCGATGTCCGGCAGCAGGTCGGCTTTCGACAGCCCGAGCGCCCAGATACGTGGGAAGCGAGCAAGCCGTCGCCCGCCGTTCAGCACGTCGTCGCGGAGGTCGGAGAGCCCGCTGTGGAAGTCCGTCAGCAATGCCTTCAGGTACCGTTCCTCTTCGCCCGAGTGCTCCGCCAGACGCTGTCCGTCCACCATCAGGATCGCCACGTCGGCGCTGAGCAGCGAACGGAACGTCTCGACCCGCCGTTCGGCCTCTTCTGCTGAGCTCGGGTCCTGCTCGAACCATTCGCCGGGATAGTCGTGCCAGACGACCCGGAGTGTCTTCGCGGCCTTCGGCTTCCCCAGAACCTTCCGCTTCGACGTGGTGTCAACCGTCGGTTCGATCGTGAAGGCGTACTCCGTCGATGCGAAGCGGTTCGCCGTCGGGGCTGACGCAGAATCCCGCATCCCGAGGTAGTTCTGGTGCAGCTTCCGGCCCTGCGCCTTGTCCACGGCCCGGACGGCGTACCCCTTCGCTCGGCGGAAGCTCGGTTCCTGCGCACCGCCGTAGAACGACGACAGCAGCACGGTCTTCCCGCTGCCGCTCCCTCCGAACACGGCCACGTGTTGCTCCAACGGGTCCGTCTGTGTGCTCATGCGGTGAACGGTAGTCACCGTCGGCGATGAGCCGCACGGCTGAGCAGCAGCACACCCACCACGGCCCCCAGGAGCGCCCCCACGCCGTTTGCGACGACGTCGTCGATGGTCGCGGTGCGGGCGGGCAGGAACAGCGCCTGGCCGGTCTCGATGCACGTGCTGACGACGAGCCCCGCGGCGATGGCGGCCCACCACCAGCGGGCACCGGCGAGCAGCACCACGAGCAGGCCGAGCGGCACGAAGTAGACCACGTTCGCCAGGGACTCCACGGTGGCGTAGTCGATGCGCTCCGGCAGGCCGTGACGGTGCGCGGCTGCGAGGACACGGGTGAGCCACGGGGCCCCTGCGGCGTCGACAGGGGAGCCCCAGAACCCGACGAGCGCCAGGGCGACGCCGTAGGCGATCGCCAGCCCCGTCGCGAACCGACGGCTGCGCCAGGTGGACGGGGCGCGGTCGTCGACGCGGGGCTTGTCGGAGGTCACGTGCCGACGCTAGCGAGTCGCGCCTCCAGGCAGGTGTCCGCACCATCTCGTCCCCCGATCCCGGCGATCCGGAAAACGAGTACCCCGATCCTGGCGCTGTACCCCGGAAGTGCGACGCACCTGCCCGGAAATCCGGGGCTGCCCGATGGACGGCATTGACGGAACCCGTGAATCCGCGGGCCTGGCTGGCGATCCCCTCGGCCCTTCTCGTAGCGTTCTGGTGTCAGCAGATGTACCCCGGATCGTGAAGGAGAGCGACATGAGCATCACCGTGAACAACGCGACGCAGGCCGAGGTCACCCTCGACACCGACACCGTGGACACCATCGCGATCCTCGAGGCCGATGCAGCGCTCTCCTCGCGCCCCAAGCGCGCCAAGGTCACCTGGGTGCAGGAAGACCAGGGCGAGTGGATCGCCGGCTACGGCGGGTACTTCGGCGGCAGCGTCGACAAGCGCGACGACCGTTACGTGGCCTCCGACACCTTCGGGCTGGTCGTGGGCGAGTTCTCCTCCCTCGAAGAGGCGCAGACCAAGCTCGAGGACCAGCTGCACGTCATGCTCCCGCCGGTCATCCGGCCGGTCGAGTGACGACGACGGACACCAGCTCCACCGGCGTCGATCGTGACGCCCGCACCACCCGGAACCACCGGCACCACCCAGTACGCAGCACAGCACGAAGGAGCAGCACCATGAGCACGACCGTCGCCCACCGCCAGCAGGCCGAGGTGACCCTGGACACCCAGACGATCGAGGTCATCGCCGAGATCGAGGCCCAGGTCGTGGCTCCCGTGCAGGCAGCCCCCGTCCGCATCTCGTGGGCCCAGGCCGACACCGGCCTGTGGGTCGCGAACTACGGCGGGTACTACGGCGGCACCGTCGACCGGCAGGGCACCCACTTCTTCGTCGCCGACACCTTCGGTGAGTACGTCGGGGACTTCCGTTCGCTCGACGAGGCGAAGGCGCGTCTGGCCGAGCGCCTGCACGTGCTGCTGCCGGACGTCATCCGTCCGACCGCGTGATCTGCTGCTGATCGCTCGCTGATCCTCGAACCCCCGCCGGCCTGCCGGCGGGGGTTCTTCCGTGCGCCCGGGGCGCGAACGGGTCGACGGCGGGCACTGGCGGGCCGTGGCGTGCCGGGCCGCGGCGTGACGTGCCGGGCCGCGGCGTGGCCCCTGAACGAGTGGTCCCCCCTATTGGGGACCCGGATTGTCCCCATCCGAACACGAGGAACTGCCAGGATCAACCTGGCGCCAACGACCGTTCTCCCTGATCCTCCGGTCCGTCTCGGTGCCCGCATCGTCTCGACCCGAAAGTGATCATGCAGCGTACGAACCCGGGCACCGCTGTGCCCACCGACGGTCCCGACCGTCCTGCCGGCACCCGTGCCACCCGCCGACCCGGCCTGCGCGCCGTCGCCGTGCTCGGAGCCGCACTCCTGGTGGGCACCGGGCTGACCGCCACTTCGGCGGTCGTCGCGGCCGCGCCGGCCTCGGCCGTCAGCGCCACGAAGGACGGCGCCATGGTCTGCACCCCGCAGGAGACGCTGTACGCGATCGACGGCACCGGCAAGGTCGTCGCCGTCGACATCAGCACGGGAGCCTCGCGGGGCACGACCGCCGACGTCACGAACCTCGGCACCGGAGCGAACAACGGTCTCGGCATCTCGCGTGAGGGCGTCTCGATGTTCGCGGCGTCGAACAACAAGACGGCGACGCTGCGACAGTTCGACCCGAAGACCGGCGTCGCGTCGGACCCGGTCGCGACGGAGTCCGTCCGCTCGGTGATCCGGGGCGCGGTCAACCCGGTGACGGGCATCTACTACTACGGCGACAACGCCGGGTGGCTCGGAGCGTACGACCCGTCGACGGGCAAGTACCTCGGACAGGTCGGCAAGATCAGCGGCCTGAAGGACGGCAACGGCGACTTCGCGTTCAGCTCACGCGGCCTGTTCTTCGTCGTCGCGGCGGACACCGTGTACCGGGTGAACACGGACGCCGTCCCCACGGCCTCGGGCACGACCGCGATGACCACCAGCGCGATCGCCACCCTGCCCGCCGGCACGAACAGCCCCGGCATCGCGTTCTCGTCCGACGGCTACCTCTACGTCTCCAACACGCCGACGAACAGCACCGTCACGACGATCTACCAGCTCGACCCGACCTCGGGCAAGGAGGTCCGCAACTTCCGGATCGCCGGCGACTTCGCCGCGTCCGACCTGGCGAGCTGCAACTACGCCGACACCGTGACCGGCGCAGCGAGTGTCGACCAGCGCTGGAACAGCGGCGACCAGTTCGCCCTGGCCATCAGCGGCGGCGGCATCGACACCACCAAGCCGGGCAGCGCCGGGACGACCAGCGGGTCCGCCACCGGCGTGCAGGCGCAGAAGGCCGGCGCCGTCCTGACGACGCCGAACAAGGACTACACGGTCAAGCAGACCGCCGCGGGCACGACCGACCTGGCGAACTACGACACCAGGTGGAAGGCGGTCGACCAGACGACCGGCACGACCGTCGCCAGCGGCACCGGCACCACGGGGACCTTCACGTTCCCGGCAGCCACCACCGCAGACGGCACGGACGTCCTGGTCACCTTCACGAACACGCTGCAGGCCACGCACGTCACCACCAGCAGCGACACCGCCACGACCCCCACCGGCACGGCGCTGTCGGTGGCCGCATCCTCGGGTGTGCTCGCGAACGACCAGGGGACCGGCTTGTCCGTGGTCTCGAACACCACGCCGGCGCACGGCACCGCCACGGTCGCCGCCGACGGCTCGTACACGTACACCCCGGCCGGCGGGTTCTCCGGCTCGGACACGTTCCAGTACACGGCCAAGGACTCGTCGGGGCAGACCTCGACCAGCACAGTGACCGTCACCGTCGCACCGAAGGGCTCCGACGACGCGTACAGCGTGCACGCGGGCACCGTGCTCACGGTGAACGCCGCGGAGGGCGTCCTGACGAACGACCGAGGGTCGGACCTGACCCTCACCGGCCACGGTCAGCCGTCGCACGGTCTGGTGAAGATCGGCCCCGACGGGTCGTTCTCCTACGGCGCCGACAAGGGCTACTCCGGTCCGGACGCGTTCACGTACACGGCGAAGGACGGCTCCGGCGCGACCGTCACCGCGACGGTGCGACTCACCGTCCTGCCGACCGCGACGGCCGACGCCGCCACCGCGACGGCCGGCTCGCCGACGACCGGCAACGTGCTCGACAACGACCTGGGCACCGGCCTGACGGTCACGGGCAACAGCACCCCCGCGCACGGCTCGGCGACGGTGCGTCCGGACGGCTCGTACTCGTACACCCCGGCCGCCGGGTTCTCCGGCACCGACTCCTTCACGTACACCGTGACCGACGGCAGCGGCGGGACCGACACCGTCACCGTGACCGTGCAGGTCGCCCCCGCGGCACAGGACGACACCGTCAAGGTCGCCGCGGGCGGCACCGCCACCGCCGGCACCAGGGCGACCGGCGTGCTCGGCAACGACTCCGGCACCGGGCTCACCGTGGCGTCGAACACGTCCCCCTCGCACGGTGCGCTGACGCTCGACAAGGCCACCGGCACCTTCACGTACAAGCCGGCCGAGGGCTACTCCGGCCCCGACGCGTTCACGTACACGGCGGTCGACGGCTCCGGTTCGCCGAGCACCGCGACCGTCACCATCACGGTCAACCCGACCATCGGCGCCGACGCCGCGTCGACGGACTCCGGCACCCCGGTGACGATCGACGTGCAGGCCAACGACCGTGGCTCGGACCTCGAGACCACGATCGTCTCCGGCCCGTCCCACGGCACGGCCGTCGTCGCAGCGGACGGCTCGGTCGAGTACACGCCGACCGCCGGAGCGTCCGGCAACGACTCGTTCACCTACACGGTGACCGACGGCAGCGGTGTCACCACCGGTGCGGCGACCGTCACGATCACCGTGCGACCCGTCGCCACCGCCGACACGGTGTCGACCCGGGCCGATCAGGCGCTGACCATCGACGCCGCCACCCTGACCGGCAACGACCGGGGCACAGGGCTGACCGTGACCGACGTGACCGCAGGCGGGGCCGCGGGCAACGGCAACGGCACCGGCAGCGGCACCGGCAACAGCACCGGCACCGGCACCGGCGAGACCGGCGCCGCCCGCGGCACCGTCACCCTCGACCGAGCCACCGGCCGCGTCGTCTACACCCCGGCCGACGGCTTCTCGGGCACGGACACCTTCACCTACACGGTGGTCGACGGAGCAGGCCGCTCCACGACCGGCACGGTCACGGTCGTCGTCGGCCCGCGCGCCACGGCCGACACCGCCACCGCCACGGCCGGCTCGACCCTGACCGTCGCGAAGGGCGACGGCGTGCTCGCGAACGACCGGGGCACCGGCCTGACCGCGGCCGTCGACCAGCAGCCCGCACACGGCACGGTCGAGCTCGCCGCGAACGGCTCGTACACGTACACGCCGAAGGACGGCTTCTCGGGCACGGACACCTTCACCTACACGGCGACGGACCCCGCCGGTCGCACCACCACCGGCACCGTCACCATCACGGTCCGCCCCGGCACGGAGCCCGACACCGTCACGGTCGCGGCGGGTGGCAGCACCACGGTCACCTCCGGTGCCCTGACGGGCAACGACCACGGCACCGGCCTGACGGTCGTGTCCGTCACGGACGGGAAGAACGGCACCGCGACCCGCAACGACGACGGCACGATCACGTACACGCCGAAGGACGGCTTCTCCGGTACGGACACCGTCACCTACACGGTGACGGACCCGTCGGGCGTCACGAACACCGGCACCGTGACGGTCACCGTCACCCCGGTCGCCGGTGGCGGGTCGACCTCGGCCGAGGCCGACGCCACCACCACCGTGCCGGCCGGCACCGGACTGCTCGACGGTGCGAAGGGCACCGACCTGGCGGTCACCGACCACACGAAGCCCTCGCACGGCGAGGTCACGGTCGACGAGGACGGCTCGTACACGTACAAGCCCGAGCCGGGCTACTCCGGCCCGGACGAGTTCGACTACACGGTCACCGACGGCTCCGGTGGGACCACCACGGGCACCGTGACGATCGTCGTCGCCCCGAAGGCCGCCGCCGACACCGCGACGACGAGCGCCGCCACCCCGGTCGACGTCGCCGTCACCGGCAACGACTCGGGCACGAAGCTCGCCGTCACCGCGGTCTCGAAGCCCGGCCACGGCACCGCGACGATCACCGGCAGCACGACGGCCGGCGGAACCGGCGGCGCAACCGGCGGCCCGACCGCTGCCAGCTCGGTCACGTACACGCCCGCCGACGGGTTCTCCGGCACGGACACGTTCACCTACACGGTGACCGACCCGACCGGCGGCACCGCGACGGCGACCGTCACCGTGACCGTCACGCCGACCGCGGTCGCCGACGCCCTGCGCACCGCGGCGAACACCGCGCTGCCGATCAGCGGCGCGACCCTGACCGGCAACGACCGCGGCACCGGCCTCGCCGTCACGGCACACGGCCGCGCCGAGCACGGCACCGTGACCGAGGGCACCGAGCCCGGCTCGCTCGTCTACACCCCGGCCAAGGGCTTCTCCGGCGCGGACACGTTCGAGTACACGGTGACCGACGGCGCCGGACGGACCTCGACCGCGACGGTCACGGTCGTCGTCGGCGTCGCCGCGGTCGACCACTGGCACACCATGTCGACGAACCGCAGCATGCGCATGGCCGCCGACAGGGGCGTGCTGGTCGGTGACTCCGGTCGTGGGCTCTGGGCCGCCATGGAGACGAAGCCGTTCAACGGAAAGCTGTCGCTCGAGAAGGACGGCTCGTACGTCTACACGCCCACGTCGAACTGGTCCGGCCGTGACTGGTTCACGTACTCGGCCAACGACGCCGACGGCACCGCGGCGTTCGCGCGCGTCGTCATCGACGTCGCCCCGGCCGCGAAGGACGACAAGGCCACGACCACGGCGGGCAAGACGGTCCGGGTCGCCGGCCACGGCGTGCTCGGCAACGACCACGGTGACGCCCTGACGGTCGTCGCGGTGGGTCAGGCCCGTCACGGCACGGCCTCCATCGCCGCCGACGGCACGTTCGTCTACACCCCGGCGAAGGGCTTCTCGGGCACCGACACCGTCACGTACCGTGCGCAGGACTCGATGGAGCAGCAGGTCGACGCCACCGTCACGATCACGGTCGGCATCGCCGCGGCGGACGACTCCGGGCACACCGTGTCCGGCACGCCCGTCACCCGCGACGCCCGCCACGGCCTGCTCGCCGACGACCAGGGCACCGGCCTCACCGCCGCCCCGGCCCGGAAGCCCGACCACGGCACCGTGACGATCCAGCGGAACGGCGCGTACGTCTACACCCCGGCCGCCGGCTTCACCGGCACGGACACCTTCACCTACACGGTGACGGACGCCTCGGGGCAGACGGCCACCGCCACCGCGACCATGACCGTGGTCGCCGCGGCGGTCGCCACCGACGACTCCGCCGCCGGGATCGTCGGACACCGGGTCGTCGTGGATCCGCTCGACAACGACTCCGCCACCGGCGGCGCCACGTTCGAGCCGGGCACGCTGCACCTGCTCCACCCCGAGTCCGGCACACCGACCGACCGCGTGGTCGTCGCCGACCAGGGCACGTGGACGATCCGCGACGGCCGGGTCGTCTTCACCCCGCAGGAAGGCTTCACCGGAACCACCTTCGTCGGTTACGAGGTCACCGACAGCGCGGGACAGACGGTCAGCGCGACCGTCACGGTCCGGTTCCCGACCGGGCTCGCCGCGATCGTCCACGGCACCGAGCTCGCCTTCACGGGCGTGACCGGGCTGGTCGGCCTCGGGCTCGCGGCACTCGCGCTCATGCTGGCGGGCGTGCTCCTGGTGACCCGACGACGGATCGCGGTCCGCGTCGCGCCGGGCATCCGCCGCAGCGCACGTCCGTAACAGGGCACCGGACTGGAGGCCCGGATCACCGCAGCAGACCCGCTGCGGTGATCCGGGCCTCCTGTCCGCGCGCGGGGCGCGACCGTCTACGCGACGGGCGCGATGAGCTGCGGTCCGTCGTTCCGCACGCTGTTCACCGTGCGGGAGACCTCGTACTGCTCCAGGCCCGCGGCCACCGCCAGCGACTCGTGGTCGAGCAGGGCGAGCAGGTCGTCTGACCGGAGGTCGCCGCCGAGCCAGTCGTCGTAGCCGTCGGGCGTCAGGAACGCCGGCATGCGGTCGTGGACCTCGCCCGGGGCGACGTGGGCGTCACGGGTGATGATCGCGAGCGACAGCCGCCACTTGTCCGGGTCGCCCTCGGGCTTCGTCGGGTCGGGCCAGGCGCTCACGACGCCGGCCATCGCCAGGGCGCCGCCGGGTTCGTGCACGAAGTGGGGTTCCTTGCCGTCCTCGCGCACGACCCACTCGTAGTACCCCTGCGCCGGGACGATGCAGCGGTTCGTGGCGAAGGCCCGCTTGAACATGCCGCTCGTCGCGACCGTCTCGATGCGGGCGTTGATCGGCTTCGGGCGCTGCTTCTGGAAGTCCTTCGCCCAGCTCGGCACGAAGCCCCAGCTGATCTGCGGCAGCTCGCGTTCGCCGTGCCGCTGGCGGACGGCGTACACGGGGTCGGTCGGGGCGACGTTCCAGCTCGGGGCGAGGCCGGGGTGCACCTCGCCGGTGTCCTCGTCGACGTGCTCGGTCCGGGCGGCGAGCTCGCCCATGAGCTCGGGCAACAGATCGGCCGTGGTGTCGGAGACGACGAACCTTCCACACATGCGCCCAGTGTGCCCGGCGCCGCCGACAGTGGTGCGCGTCGGGGTGCGCCGTTCACGCTTCGTGAGCAGGAATGGTCGCGTGCCCGACGGCGACTCGACCATTCCTGCTCACGAAGTGGGGCGTGCGGGCGTCTCGGGTGCGGGCTCGAGGGACTCGGCGGCCAGGCGGGCGCGTTCGGAGCGGCCGAGTTTGACGACGTACTCCGAGAGCCCGATCGTGTACACCGCGATCAAGAGCACGTGGAACCCGCTGGCGACCCCGAGGACGAGCGCCCCGAGGACGGCGACGAGACCCGAACCGAGCAACGGTGCGACGCGGGCGAGCGTGCCGATCAACCCCCGCCGCAGCAGGATGGTGTCGGTGCGGACGATCTCGCGGTGCTCCGGCAGGACCGGCACCGGCCGACGCTGCACGTACAGCTGCGTGGCACCCCGGGCGGCGAGCTGCCACGAGGGCCGCACCTGCCGACCGTTGATCGTCGTCGAGGGGTCCGGCGGCCGCCACGTCGGGATGCACGCGAAGGTGAGCAGTCCGACGCCCAGCGCCAGCAGCACCATCGCGACCACGCTGCGGACCGGGGTGGTCCCCGTCCAGTCGACCCGGGCCTCCAGGACGGCCATGCCGACCAGCGCGACGACCGCCGCGATGCCGGACCACAGGGCAGCACGGCGGACGCGTGCCGGATCCAGCACGTCCGTGACGTGCCGGCGGAAGACCTGCCAGCCGAGCGTGAACATCCATCATGTCTACCCGGTGGGGGCGCCGGGTGCCCGGGCGGTCGCGTTCGTGAGCAGAAGATGTCGGGTGCGGGCGGGGGACTCGACATCTTCTGCTCACCAAGCGAGGCGCTCGCACCCGCACCGCGCCCCGCCCCCGCCCGGACACGCCCGAGCGCTGCGCGCCCGGAGCCGCCGCACCCGCGACGTGGTGCTGCCGCTCAGGATTCGTCCAGGCGAGCACGGTGACCTCGGACCATGAGTCTCGACATCGTCTACACCGCCGCTGCCCACGCCACCGGAGGCGGCCGCGACGGACACGTCCGCAGCGAGGACGACCGGCTCGACCTCGACACCCGCCCGCCCAAGGAGATGGGCGGCAGCGGCGAGGGCACGAACCCCGAGCAGCTCTTCGCCGCCGGGTACGCCGCGTGCTTCCTCGGTGCCCTGCACGCCGCCGGCAAGGAGCTCGAGGTCGACACCACCGGCGCCGAGGTCTCCGCCGAGGTCGGCATCGGCGGTACCGGCGACGGCGCCTTCGGTCTCGCCGTGGAGCTCGACGTCTACGCCCCGAACGCCCCGCAGGAGCAGCGCCAGCGCCTGGCCGAGCGTGCACACGAGATCTGCCCGTACTCGAACGCCACCCGCGGCAACATCACCGTCACGCTGTCCATCGTCGACTAGCGTTCGGCCGGTGGTCACCGACACGACGCGCTGCCCCTGCCTGAGCGGCAACCCCTACGGCGAGTGCTGCGGCCCCCTGCACGCCGGGGCCGTGGCGCCGACCGCGGAACGGCTCATGCGCTCCCGCTTCAGCGCCTTCGCGCTGGGCCTGCCGGAGTACCTGCTGCTCACCTGGCACCCGCGCACCCGCCCGGCGGGTCTCGAGTTGGACCTGACCCAGCGCTGGACCCGGTTGGACGTGCTGGCGACCACCTCGGGAGGCCCGTTCGACTCCCACGGCACCGTCACGTTCCGCGCGTGGTGGCGTTCCGACGACGAGCGCGGCACGCTCGAGGAGACGAGCGACTTCGTCCGCGAGCAGGGACGATGGTTCTACGTGGACGGCGTGGTCGCCTGACGACTGCGCACCACGCCAGCTGACAGGAGCCCACATGCCCGCACGCGACCTCACCCGCTTCGGCGACCGGACCACGGCCGCCGAGGTCGTCGACGGCCTCGACCTGACGGGGCGCACGGCGATCGTCACCGGCGCTGCGTCCGGCATCGGCGTGGAGACCTCCCGAGCCCTCGCCGGAGCCGGGGCGCGCGTGACCCTGGCGGTGCGGGACGTCGATGCCGGCCGACGGGTGGCGGACGACATCGCCCGGACGACGGGGACGGAAGCACCGGCCGTCCTGGAGATGCACCTGGACCGTCCGGCTTCCGTCGAGGCCTTCACTGCAGCGTGGTCGGGGCCGCTCGACGTGCTCGTCGCCAACGCGGGCATCATGGACGCGCCCGAGTCGTACACGCCCGCCGGGTGGGAGTCGCACTTCGCGACCAACCACCTCGGGCACTTCGCCCTCGCGCTCGGGCTGCACGACTCCCTGGCCGCCTCGGGTTCGGCACGGATCGTCTCGGTGTCGTCGAGCGGCCACGGCGGTTCGCCCGTCGTGTTCGACGACCTGTTCTTCCGCCGGCGCCCCTACGAGCCCGGACTCGCGTACGGGCAGTCGAAGACCGCCAACGTGCTGTTCGCCGTCGCTGCCGGCCGCCGGTGGGCCGCCGACGGCATCACCGCGAACGCCCTCATGCCCGGCGGGATCTGGACCGGGCTGCAGAAGCACTGGGACCCGGAGGTGCTGGCCGCCACGAAGATCGCCGCGGCCGATGCCGTGAAGTCCGCGGAGCAGGGAGCCGCGACCTCGGTCCTGCTCGCCACCGCACCGGAACTCGACGGGGTCACGGGCCGGTACTTCGAGGACTGCCACGAAGCAGCGGTGGTGGAGCGGATCGAGGACGGCCTGCACGGCGTGCTGCCCTGGGCCCTCGATCCGGACCAGGCCGGTCGGCTGTGGGACGTCTCCGTCGCGCTGCTCGACGCCGAGGCGCGGTCCCGCGGCTGACCGCGGGGAGCCAGTGTCGTCGTCGGCTAGCTGCCGATGACGGCGGGCAGGTCGACCGCGGTGCGCATCGCCCGGCGGACCCCGGCCTCGTCGGGGAGCAGCTCGTCCTCGTCACCGGTCAGGAAGAACCGGATCTGCCCGATCGCCTGCTCGGTGAGCATGTCGAGGCCGTTCAGCACGCGGCCCCCGGCCTCGGTCCAGCGGCTGGCGACCGCGGTGGGCCACGGTTCGTAGGCGACGTCGAACAGCACGGCGTCGGGACCCGACGGGCGGAACTCGAGCGGATCGGCGGCACCGCCCGGCAGCGTCGAGAGGACGAACCCGTGGTGGGTGCCGGCGAGTTCGGTCAGGGGGTGCACCTCGAGCGTCACACCGAGCCGGACGGCCAGGTCGACCAGCGCACGGGTCTTCGCGGTGTCGCGGACGAACACCCGGACGAGCGATGCCCCGAGCCGGACGGCAGCGGTCACGGCGCTCGCCGCGGTGGCTCCGCCGCCCAGGACCGTGGCCTCGCCGGGAAGGTGTCCGAGTGCCTCGACCGGGCGGACGAGCCCCTGCACGTCGGTGTTCGCGCCGGCTCGGACGACCGTGGAGCCCTCGTGGCGGAACGCGACCGTGTTGGCGACCCCGAGCTCGTCGACCAGCGGGGTGGTGCGGTCGAGCAGCGGCAGCACCTCGCGCTTGAGCGGCATCGTGAGGCTCAGCCCACGCCATTCCGGACCCAGCCCCGCGACGAACGCGGCGAGCTCGCCGGACGTGACCTCGTGCCTCCCGTACGTGAAGGGCAGGTCGAGCGCATCGTAGGCCGCAGCGTGGAGCGTGGGCGAGAGCGAGTGCGCGATGGGGGAGCCGAGCACCGCGAGGTGCGTGCGGCCTGGATCGGTGAACGCCACGGTCACCCAGCCTAGCCAGCCGTTTTCCTGCGCACCCCGTTAGGTTAGGCTACCCTTCGTGAACCGTTCTCCCTTGCGTCTCCGACGCGTGCTCGCCGCAGCCGGCACCGTCGTCGCAGCGTCCCTCGTCCTCGCCGGCTGCGCGTCCGGCTCCGGCTCCTCGACCGACTCGGCGTCGTCGGGGTCGTCCGACGCCGCGTTCCCGGTCTCGATCACGACCGGCCTCGGCACCACCACCATCGAGTCGGCACCGAAGCGCGTCGTCGCGCTCGGGTGGGGCGACGCCGAGACGGCGCTCGAGCTCGGTGTGCAGCCGGTCGGTGCGAGCGACTGGCTCGCGTTCGGCGGCGACGGTGTCGGTCCGTGGCTCAAGGGTGCGTACGACAAGTCCCCGAAGATCATCCAGACGCTCGAGCCGAGCTACGAGGACATCCTCAAGCTGAACCCCGACGTCATCCTCGACGTGAAGTCCTCGGGCGACAAGGAGCGGTACGACAAGCTCTCCGCGATCGCGCCGACCGTGGCGATCCCGAAGGGCGGCGCGAACTACCTCGCGTCGACCGAGCAGCAGACGACCATGATCGCGAAGGCGCTCGGCAAGGAGTCCGAGGGCAAGAAGCTGCTCTCCGGCCTCGACGACGCCTACGCCGCAGCACGCAAGGCGCACCCGGACTTCGAGGGCAAGACGGCCGTCGTCGGTGCCTACAGCTCCGAGGGCTTCGGGGCGTACGCCTCCACGGACAGCCGTTCGACCTTCATGCGGAACCTCGGCTTCGAGATCCCGAAGGCCATCGACGAGCAGGCCGGCAAGGAGTTCTCCGTGCACCTGTCCGACGAGAACCTCGACCTGCTCGACGCCGACCTGACGCTGATCCTGCCGATCTACGTCGACGCGTCGGAGGCCTCGTCGAACAAGCTGTTCCAGAAGGTGCCGTCGGTCGAGGCCGGGCACTCGATCGTCTTCGACGACAAGGACGTGTCGTCCGCGTTCTCGATGGGCACGACGGCTGCGATCGAGTGGGCGCTCGACAAGCTGCCGGCGCAGTTCGAGGAGAAGCTCGGCTAGGGCTGGTCGTCGCTGCTGGCCGGTTCCGCTGGTCAGCACCGCGAAAGCGACAGGGTGCCGCCGATGTTCGGTGGCACCCTGTCGCTTTCGCAGTTCGGGGGAGGGGGAGCTGGGCTAGACGCCGATGGTGGAACCCAGCAGCGCGAAGAGCAGCGCGATCAGCGGGAGCGTGCCCTGCTTGAACGCGGAGTTGACGTACTTGCGACCCGAGCCGACCAGGATCACCGCGGCACCGAGCATGCTCGCGGTCGAGAACACCACGAGGGTCCAGCCGCTCACGGTGTTGCCGGCCAGCACGAGCACGACGCCGAGGATCGCCCCGATCGCCAGGAACAGGTTGTAGAAGCCCTGGTTGAAGGCGAGCGAGCGGGTCGCCACGGCTTCGGTCTCGGAAGCGATGCCGAAGATCCGGCGCGCTTGCGGACTGGTCCAGATGACCGATTCGAGGAAGAAGATGTACACGTGGATGAGGCCCGCGAGGACCGCACAGACACCCGAGATCACCAGCAGGACCGACATGTGCACATTCTCGCAGCAGCGGGCCGGGTTCCGCTGCACGTCCGCCAGTAGGCTCGGACCATGAACGACGACGTCACCCCGACCGAGGCCGACGCGAGCGCCGTCGCCGAACTGCGGAGCATCCGGCAGAGCATCGACAACATCGACGCCGCCGTGATCCACATGCTCGCGGAGCGTTTCAAGTACACGCAGCGCGTGGGGCACCTGAAGGCCGAGTCGGGCATGCCGGCCGCCGATCCGGACCGCGAACGGATCCAGGTCGCACGGCTCCGGTCGCTCGCCGCCGACTCCCACCTCGACCCCGCCTTCGCCGAGAAGTTCCTGAACTTCATCGTCGCCGAGGTCATCCACCACCACGAGCGCATCGCGGGCCGCGACGAATGAGCGCCGAGCTGCCGTCGCTGCTCATCGGGTCGTACACGGCGACCGGTGGCGGCAACGCCACGGGCATCTCGCTGGTCGACGCCGGACCGGTCGGAGCCGTTCCGGCACCCCGGACCGTCGCGGTGCTCGACGACCCCTCGTTCCTCGCCGTCTCGGCTGATCGGGTCTACGCGGTCTCCGAGACGAACGACGGCGCCGTGTCGGCCTTCCGACTGCAGGGCGGCGCACTCGAACACCTGTGGGACGCCCCCGCCGGTGGGGACGCCCCGTGCCACGTGCGGGTCGACCCCTCGGGCGCGCTCGTCGTCACGAACTACGTCTCCGGCACGGTCGCGGCGATCTCCCTCGCCCCGGCCGAGTCGCACGCCGCCTCGGTGACCGCCAGCGACGGCGTGGTGCTGCACGGGGACGCCGACCAGCGCTCCGTGCCGACCGAGGCGGTCGCGGTCGCCGTGCTGCCCGACGCCACGGGTCCTGACCACGACCGCCAGGACGGCCCGCACGCCCACCAGTCGATCGCCACCCCGGACGGCACGGTGCTCGTCGCCGACCTCGGCGGCGATGCCCTGCACGAGTTCCGCGTCACGGTGTCGGCCGACGGGGCCCCCACCATCGAGGCACTCCGCGTGCACCTCGTGACACCGGGGGCCGGCCCGAGGCACATGGCCTGGATCGACCGTGACCTGCTCGTCGCCGGTGAGCTCGACGGGCGTGTGCACCGCCTGCGCCGCGACGACTCCGGGTCGTTCGTGACGATCGCTGCCGTGCCGACGTTCGACGGTGCCGTGGGGGAGTCGCTGCTCAGCCACATCGAGGTCGACCAGGCCGGCCGCGTGTACGTGGCCGTGCGCGGGCGTGACCTGCTCGTGGTGCTCGACGCTCGTGACGGCGGGCTCGCCGTCGTCGGATCGGTGCCCTGCGGTGGGGTCTGGCCGCGACACTTCGCTCGCGTGCCCGGGTTCGTCCTGGTGGCGAACCAGATGTCCGACGCCGTCGCCGTGCTGCCGCTCGACGCCGAGGGCATGCCCGGCGAAGCCGTCGCGCGGATCCCGGTCGGCACCCCGACCTGCGTCGTCCCGCTCTGACGCCGGGGCCGGCCGGCTAGAACTCGATCAGGTTCTCGAACGGGCGACCCTCGGCCAGCGCGGCGACCTGCTTGCGCATCAGCTCGATCGACCGCGGCACGCTCAGGTCGGTGTTGCCGCCGACGTGCGGGGTGAGCACGGTGTTCGGCGTCGTCCAGAGCGGGTGTCCGGCGGGCAGGGGCTCCGGGTCGGTGACGTCGAGGGCCGCGAACAGCCGCTCCGACCGCAGCTCGGCGACCAGGGCCTCGGTGTCGACCACTTTGCCGCGCGCCACGTTCACCACGAGGGCACCGTCCGGCAGCGCCGCGAGCAGCTCCGCGTCGACCAGGCGTTCGGTCTCGGCGGTGAGCGGCGCGATGAGCACGAGCACGTCGGTCGTCGGGGCGAGCTCGGGCAGCTCGCCGAACGCGTGCACGTGCCGGCCGTCCTGCTCACGAGCGGTCCGGGCGACCACGGTCACCTCGGTGCGGAACGCCTCGAACCGGGTGGCGATCGCGGACCCGATCGCCCCGTAGCCGACGACGGTCACCCGGCGGTCGGCGAGCGATCGGGTCTCGCGGGCGTCCCAGACGCCGTTGGCACGGTCGACCTGGAACGCCGAGATCTCACGGAGCGACGTCAGCGCGAGGCCGACCGCGAGCTCTGCGGTCTCGTCGTCGTGGATGCCGCGACCGTTCGCCAGCTGCGCGTGCCCGGGCACGTGCGGGACGGCGTGCTCGTACCCGGCGCTCGGCAGCTGCAGCAGCTGGAGTTCGGGCAGGTCGTGCACGAACTGCCAGCGGTGCCGCCCCTCGAAGTAGAACGGCAGGAACGTGATCGCGACGTCGTCCGGGCGACCGTACGGCGACTCGACGTCCCAGACGTCCAGCTCGATGCCGTCCGGCACGGGGCCGAAGCGGTCGACGAGCTCGGCGAAGGGCAGGGTGACGATCGGCATCCGCGACCCGGGCCTAGGCGTCGGTGCGCGGCGAGAAGGCACCGTCGGAGTCGAGCGGTCCGCGGCCGACGTACCCCTCGGTGACGTCCTCGACGATCACGTCGCCGAAACGGGCCGGCAGCGTCGCGGCGTGGGTGCCGCGCAGCTCGTCGACCGTGGCCTCGAACGCACCCTGGACCTCGAGCGTGCTCGACGTCGCGTCGGTCACGCCGATGCGCAGCACGGGGAAGCCCCGGCCGTCGCACATGCCCTGGAACCGCACGTCGTCCTCGCGGCGGACGGTCACGATGACGCGACCGGTCGACTCGGAGAACAGCGCCGTCGCGGTGTCGATGCCGTCGCGGGTCTCGAGCTCGTCGAGGACCACGCGGGCACCGATGCCGAAGCGGAGCACGGACTCGGCGAGCGACTGGCCGAGGCCGCCGTCCGCCAGGTCGTGCGCGCTGGTGAGCAGCTGCTCGCCGGACGCCGCGTACAGCAGCTCGGCGAGGGCCTTCTCGCGCTCGAGGTCGACCGCCGGCGGACGCCCGCCCAGGTGCCCGTGCACGGTGCCGGCCCACGCGGAGCCGTCGAGCTCGAGGCTCGTGGTGCCGAGCAGGTAGATGTTGTGGCCGTCGTCCTGCCACCCGGACGGCACGCGCTTGGCGACGTCGTCGATGATCCCGAGCACGCCGACGACGGGCGTCGGGTGGATGGGGGTCGAGCCGGTCTGGTTGTAGAACGACACGTTGCCGCCGGTGACCGGGATGCCGAGCTCCATGCAGCCGTCGGCCAGGCCCTCGACCGCCTCGGAGAACTGCCACATGACCTCGGGGTTCTCGGGGGAGCCGAAGTTCAGGCAGTCGGTGACGGCGGCGGGGACGGCACCGGTGACGGCGACGTTGCGGTAGGCCTCGGCCAGGGCCAGACGTGCACCCTGCTTCGGGTCGAGCTGGCAGTAGCGGCCGTTCGCGTCGGTGGCGATGGCGACACCGAGGCCCGTCTCCTCGTCGACGCGGATCATGCCGCCGTCGTCGGGGAAGGACAGTGCGGTGTTGCCGAGCACGTAGGTGTCGTACTGGTTCGTGACCCAGTTCTTCGACGCCAGGTTCGGCGAACCGAGCAGGCTGAGGAACTGTGCCTTCAACGCGGGGCCGTCGGCCGGTCGGTCGAGCGAGGCAGCGGTGTCGGCCTGCAGCGCGTCGATCCAGGTCGGGTAGGCGACCGGGCGGTCGTAGACCGGGCCGTCGACGGCGACGGTGCGCGGGTCGACGTTCACGATCTCCTGGCCCTGCCAGTCGATGACGAGTCGGCCGGTGCCGGTGACCTCGCCCAGCACGCTGGTCTCGACCTCCCACTTGCCGACGACGCTGAGGAACTCGTCGAGCTTGTCGGGGCGGACGACCGCCATCATGCGCTCCTGGCTCTCCGACATCAGGATCTCTTCGGCGGTGAGCGTGGGGTCGCGGAGCAGGACGTCGTCGAGCGAGATGTGCATGCCGCCGTCGCCGTTGCTCGCGAGCTCCGAGGTGGCGCAGGAGATGCCCGCGGCGCCGAGGTCCTGGATGCCCTCGACCAGGTCCTTCTGGAACAGCTCGAGGCAGCACTCGATCAGGACCTTCTCGGCGAAGGGGTCGCCGACCTGCACGGCCGGACGCTTGGTCGGGCCGCCCTCGGTGAAGGTGTCGGACGCCAGGATCGACGCGCCGCCGATGCCGTCGCCACCGGTGCGGGCACCGAACAGGACGACCTTGTTGCCGGCGCCGGACGCGTTCGCCAGGTGCAGGTCCTCGTGGCGCAGGACGCCGACCGCGAGGGCGTTGACCAGCGGGTTGCCCTGGTACACCGGGTCGAAGTAGGTCTCGCCGCCGATGTTCGGCAGGCCGAGGCAGTTGCCGTAGAACGAGATGCCACCGACGACGCCGTGCACGACGCGTGCGGTGTCCTCGTGGTCGATCGCACCGAAGCGGAGCTGGTCCATCACGGCGACGGGGCGGGCGCCCATCGAGATGATGTCGCGGACGATGCCGCCGACACCGGTGGCCGCGCCCTGGTACGGCTCGACGTAGGACGGGTGGTTGTGCGACTCGACCTTGAAGGTCACCGCCCAGCCGTTGCCGACGTCGACGACACCGGCGTTCTCGCCCATGCCGACCATCAGGTTCTTCGTCATCTCCGGCGTGACCTTCTTGCCGAACTGACGGAGGTAGTTCTTCGAGGACTTGTAGGAGCAGTGCTCGCTCCACATCACCGAGTACATCGCCAGCTCGCCCGACGTGGGGCGGCGGCCGAGGATCTCCTTGATCCGGGCGTACTCGTCCGGCTTCAGGCCCAGCGCGTCGTACGGCTGCTCCTTGTCGGGGGTGGCTGCCGCGTCCTGCACGGTGTCGGGCTTCGGGCGAACGGAGGTCGTCACGGTGTCGTTGTTCCCTGTCACTTGACGAGCGCGTGCTCGATCACGGAGGTGAAGAAGGTCAGGCCGTCGGTGCCCGAGGCCATCGCAGCGGGGGTGTCCGGGCCGAACCCGGCCTCGGTCGCGTGCTCGGGGTGCGGCATCAGGCCGACGACGTTGCCGCGTTCGTTCGAGACGCCGGCGATGTCGTCGATGGAGCCGTTCGGGTTCACGCCGACGTAGCGGAACACGACCTGGCCGTTGTCCTCGATGCGCTTGATGGTGTCGGCGTCCGCGACGAAGCGGCCGTCGGCGTTCTTCAGCGGGATGGTGATCTCCTGCTGGGCGCTGAAGCCGGAGGTCCAGGCTGTTGCGGTGGTCTCGACGCGGAGCTTCTGGTCGCGGCGGATGAACTGCTGGTGCGCGTTGCGGGTGTGTGCCCCGGGGACCAGACGGGCCTCGGCCAGCATCTGGAACCCGTTGCAGATGCCGAGCACGGGCATGCCCTTGCCGGCGGCGTCGATGACCTCGGCCATGATCGGGGCCTTCGCGGCGATCGCGCCGGCACGCAGGTAGTCGCCGTACGAGAACCCACCGGGCAGCACGATGGCGTCGACGCCCTGCAGGTCGTGGTCGCCGTGCCAGAGGGCGACGGGGTCGGCACCGGCGAGACGGACGGCGCGCTGGGCGTCGCGGTCGTCGAGCGAGCCGGGGAACGTGATGACGCCGATGCGCATCCGGGTCACTGGCCTTCGACGGTCACGGACACGACGTCCTCGATGACCGCGTTCGAGAAGACGTCGGCTGCGATGTCGCGGACCTCGGCGAGCTTGGCGTCGTCGACGGGGCCGTCGACGGTCACCTCGAAGCGCTTGCCGATGCGGACGTTGGTCAGGTCGGCCTTGCCGAGGCGGGCCAGGGCGTTGCCCACGGCCTTCCCCTGGGGGTCGAGGATCTCGGCCTTGGGCATGACCTCGACGACGATCGTTGGCACGTGTTCTCTCCAGCACTTCAGGGGTGGGGGGACGCGACCAGTCTACGGGGCGCGCGCGACACGCCGAGACGGCCACGGGCCTCCAGACCGGCCCTTGCTGTGCGGTTGTTCATGTCTGTTCCAACGCGTATATTCCACTTCGAATAGTCAACAACGAACAAGCGGACTGGAGGCACGTGTGCCGTCGCTCACGCCACTCGCGTTCGCCGCGCTCGGGCTCCTGGCCGAGGGGCCGACGCATCCCTACGAGATGTTCCAGACGATGACGCACCGACGGGACGGTCGGAACGTCAAGGTCCGGCCCGGCACCCTTTACCACCAGGTCGGCCGCCTGGTGGAGCTCGGCCTCGCCGAGGTCGTGGGGACCGACCGGTCGGGCAACCGTCCGGAACGCACCACCTACGCCATCACGGACGAGGGGTGGACGGCCCTGCACGACGGGCTCGTCCGGCTGATCGCCGAACCGGCCGAGGAGTACCCCGTCTTCCACCTGGCCGTCGCCGAGATCGAGAACCTGTCGGTCGACGAGGCCGAGTCCGCACTCCGGGCACGGGCCGTCGCACTCCGGGCCCAGCGCGACGAGACGGACGAGATCCTCGGGGTCGTCCGTGCCAAGGACCTGCCCGAGCGGTACTGGCTCGACGTGTCGTACGTGCGTGCCATGCTCACGACGCAGATCGAGTGGCTCGCCGCCACGGCCGACCGGATCGCCGCCGGCCACATCTCCTGGGACGCCTCCGTCGCGTCCGCAGACACCACCACGAACAGCAAGGAAACCACTCGATGACCACCGTCACGCCTCCGCGGACGACCGAGAAGAAGCCGTGGCCTGCCCTGTGGGCACTCGTCGTCGGGTTCTTCATGATCCTCGTCGACTCGACCATCGTGTCGGTCGCCACCCCCACCATCGCCCAGGAGCTCGACGCGGACATCAACTCCGTGATCTGGGTGACGAGCGCCTACCTGCTCGCCTACGCCGTGCCGCTGCTCATCACCGGCCGACTCGGTGACCGCTTCGGCCCGAAGGTCATGTACCAGATCGGCCTCGTGGTCTTCACGCTCGCCAGCCTGTGGTGCGGCCTGGCCGGCTCGATCGAGGTGCTGATCGTCGCCCGCGTCGTGCAGGGCCTCGGCGCCGCGATGATGAGCCCGCAGACCATGTCGGTCATCACGCGCATCTTCCCGCCGCAGAACCGCGGCGCGGCCATGGGCCTCTGGGGCGCCGTCGCCGGTGTCGCGTCGCTCGTCGGCCCGATCGTGGGCGGCCTGCTCGTCGACGGCTTCGGCTGGGAGTGGATCTTCTTCGTGAACGTGCCCGTCGGTGTCGTCGCGTTCGTGCTCGCGCAGCGCTTCGTCCCGTCGTTCGAGCGGCACGGACACCGCTTCGACTACCTCGGCATCTTCCTGTCGGCAGCGGGCCTGTTCCTGCTCGTCTTCGGCATCCAGGAGGGCGAGACCTACGACTGGGGCGTCATCGCCGGCCCGATCTCGGTGTGGTCGCTCATCATCGTCGGTCTCGTGGTGCTCGCCGGCTTCGTCGTCTGGCAGGGCGTGCAGAAGGGCGAGCCGCTGCTGCCGCTCGGCCTGTTCAAGGACCGCAACTTCACGCTGGCCAACGTCGCCATCACGGCCGTCGGTGTCGCGATCGCCTCGTTCGCGCTGCCGATCATGCTGTGGGCCCAGGACGTCCTGCGCTTCTCGCCGACCCAGGCCGCACTGCTCCTCGTGCCGCAGGCCGTGCTGTCCGCCGCGCTCGCGCCGATCGTCGGCAAGAACCTGAACCGCTGGAACCCGCGCTGGGTCGCCTCGTTCGGGCTCGCCTGCTTCTCGGTCGGCCTGTTCTGGTTCGGCGCCCTGCTGTCGAGCGGTGCCGAGTGGGGCTGGGTGCTCCTGCCGAGCGCCCTCCTCGGTCTCGCCAACGCCTGCATGTGGGGACCGCTGTCCGTCTCGGCGACGCGCAACCTGCCGCCGAAGCTGGCCGGTGCCGGCTCGGGCGTCTACAACACCACCCGCCAGATCGGTGCGGTGCTCGGTTCCGCCGGCATCGCCGCCCTGATGGAGGCCCGGATCACCGCGAACTTCCCGGCGTCGTCCGGTGGGGCCACGGCCGGTGGCGCGGAGCAGCAGGTCGGCGCGCTGCCGGGCTTCCTGCTCGAGCCGTTCTCGAAGGCCATGGGTGAGTCGCTCTACCTGCCGGCGATCGTGCTGATCGTGGCCATCGTCGCGGCACTGTTCCTGGCGAAGCCGAAGCAGACCGTCGCGTGGCAGCAGACCGGCTCGGTCACCACGCAGCCCGACGCCGAGCCCGCGGGGGCCCCGTCGAAGTAGGGCACGAGCGCACTTCGTGAGCAGGAATGGTCGGGTCGCCTTCGGGCACCCGACCATTGCTGCTCACGAAGCGTCAACTGCGGCGCTGCAGGTGCGCTCGGGTGAGCTCGTCCATCTGCTCGTCGGTCAGGGCGTCGACGGCCCGGGCCTCGCGGCGGTCGGTCCGCTGCCACCGGATGAACAGGGCGACGAGCACGGGGATGTCCGCCACCTCGGCGATGAACCACAGCAGGTCGCCCGCCAGGTGCTGGTCCTGCAGCGGCGACGGGTACCAGGCCCGCCCGACCACCGGCACGAGGGACCCGTCGAGCACGTGGTTCGTGATCCGCAGCACGATGCCGGGCACCGCGTCGACGACGAGCTCGACGAACGCGAGCAGGAACTCGGCCGTGGCGAACGTCGACGAGACGAGCACGCCGACCTCGGACAGCGGCGCGAGCAGGCCGAACCCGAGCGCCGGCACGGTGACGGTGATGACGGCGGCCCACACGGGGGACTCCCGGATCACCGCCGAGAACGGGGTGAGCAGGACGGCGAACAGCGCGAGCGCGACCAGCGGGGCGACGATCGCGTTGCCGAGCAGGCGCACCGGACGTGACCGCATGACCGCGTCGGCGACCTGCGCGAGGCGAGCCGGGCCTCCGATCCGGAGCAGTGCGACGGGCGCACCGAGCGCGGCGAAGGTGGGGACCGCGAAGAACAGCAGGGCGGCCCGCAGGACGAACGCCCAGCGCAACCGCTCGTCGTCGACGCCGACGATGCCGAACTGCAGCACGCCGAACAGCACGAGCGCCGTGGCGAAGGCGAGCGTGCGCCACCACGGCCACCGGGCACCCCGTCGGACCGCTCCGACGACCCAGCGGCCGTAGGCGAGCGCGGCGACGACGAGGAGCACCGCCGCCAGGGGGTCGAACCGCCAGGTGCTCCAGAACTCGGGTGTCGACGGCGTGGGGAGCCTCCTGGGGATCAGGCGGACTCGTCCTTCGCGCCGCCGGAACCATCCTCCGTCCGCCCGACGTCCGCCGGGGGGCCGTCGTGGCCCCGCGACGGTGAGAACCGGTTCAGATCCGGGCGACCCCGGGTGCCGGGACGGTCCGCGACAGCAGCCAGACGCCCACCGGCACGGCCACGGCACCGACGAGTGCGACGGCGAACGACAGGTGCAGCTGCATCACGAGGAACGCCGGGCCGATCGTGCAGAGGGCGGCGACCGCGACGACCGGCCAGGACGGACGGTCGGCCGACGGCAGCAGCCGGGGGAGCGGCCGGTCGAACCAGCGCAGGGCTCTGGCCACCCCGATCGCGACGGCGAGCACCACCACGAGTGCGACGATGCGCGACGCCCACCACGGACCGGAGCCCGGCGCCGGGAACGGCACGCCGACGAGCAGGGCGATGCCGTTCAGCGCGATGAACAGCGGCAGGTGCCACAGGTAGATCGTCATGCCGTCGCGGCCGAGGACGAACACGGCCCCGAGTGCGGCCCGCGTGCGCATCAGCCGGGTGAGCGGAGCGTGCACGAGCTGGACCAGGCAGGCCTGCGCGATCGCCAGGAACGCCAGCGGGAGCATCGGCGGGTTGAGGTCCTGCAGCATGTCCGGTGCCCAGAGCCCGACCGAGGTCATCGGCACGAGCACGGCGTACGCGGCGACGGCGATGCCGAGCAGGAGCACCTTCGACCGGCGAGCGAACCAGCCGTCGGCCCAGAGGAACCCGAGCTGCTGCGCGAAGAGCCACACCGGGCCGAGGTTGAGCAGCCCGACCTCGGCGACCCCGGTGGCCAGGCGGACGGCGTCGACCGCCCCGGCGAGCACGAGCAACACGGCGAGGGTGGCCCACGGTGCTCGCTCGTGCAGGCGCATCATCACGGGGACGCAGCACTGGGTGATGCCGTAGGCCGCCAGGAACCAGAGCGGCGAACCGATGCCGAACGCTACCTCGGCCAGGAGCTCCGGCGGCGTGCCAGCGGCCGTGGCGACCCCGAGCCCGAGCGCGAGGAACACGAACAGCGGCACCGCGGGCCGGAACAGCCGCACCAGGCGGGTGGCCAGGTAGTCGCGGGCGGGGCTCGGCGCACCACGGGCGACGGTGCTGCGCCAGCCGACGGCACTCGCGAACCCGCCGACCACGAAGAACAGCGGCATCACCTGCCCGACCCAGGTGGCAGCGACGTACCAGGGGAGTTCCTGCAGCGGGCTCGTGACCCGCACCCCCTGGTCATCGGCGGCGACGCCGACCATCGTGACGTGCACGATGACGACGAGGACGACGCAGGCCGTCCGGATGAGGTCGACGACCAGGTCCCGCTTCGCGATGATCCCCCGGACGTCCGCGGTGCTGTTCGCCTGTTCAGGCAGACCCTGGCTCGTGGACATGTCCGGACGTTAGCGTGCGGAACGGTCGGTCCAGCGTCGTCCCAGCTGATCGCGACCGGATCGTGACACTTCGTATTCCGGTGGCGGCATGCGTCCCCTCGCTGGTCGGCAGCAGAAGCTCGTGTACAGTGAACGCGTTGTCTTGATTCCTGCAAAAGAAAGGCTCAGCATGGACGCCGACGCCGATCTGCTCCGTTCCTCGGGGCTCCGGGTCACGACCCCGCGACTCGCGGTGCTCCGAGCGACCGACTCGATGCCGCACGCCACCGCGGACGACATCGTCACCGCGCTCGCCGTGGAGCTGCCGACCACCAGTCACCAGGCCGTCTACGGCGTGCTGAACGCCCTGACCGGCGTCGGGCTCGTCCGCCGCATCGAACCGGCCGGTAGCCCAGCGCGCTACGAGCGCCGCACCGGTGACAACCACCACCACATCGTCTGCACCCTGTGCGGCGCGATCGAGGACGTCGACTGTGCGGTCGGCCACTCGCCCTGCCTGACCCCGTCCGAGACCCACGGCTTCGCGGTCACCACCGCCGAGGTCACCTACTGGGGCATCTGCGAACGCTGCGCAGCGGCAGAGCGCGACGACGCGGAGCGCGACGACCCAGACGTCGCCCCCACGCCCGCCTGACGGCGATCGCCCACCGCACCGGCCGCACGACGCGCCGGACCCCGAACCCCCCGAGCACCCCTGACCGAACCAACGTCCCACCTCCAGGAGGAACCGTGTCCGACCAGAACACGCCGACCGGCACCCCGACCACCACGACCAACAGCGGCGCACCCGTCTCGAGCGACGAGCACTCGATGGGCGTCGGGGCCGACGGCCCCCTCGCGCTGCACGACCACTACCTGGTCGAGAAGCTCGCCCAGTTCAACCGCGAGCGCGTCCCGGAGCGGGTCGTGCACGCCAAGGGCGGCGGCGCCTTCGGTACCTTCACCGTCACGCAGGACGTCTCGCGCTTCACCCGTGCCGCGTTCCTGCAGCCGGGCAAGCAGACCGAGATGCTGGCCCGCTTCTCCTCCGTCGCTGGTGAGCAGGGCTCCCCGGACACCTGGCGCGACCCCCGCGGCTTCGCGCTGAAGTTCTACACCGAAGAGGGCAACTACGACCTCGTCGGCAACAACACCCCGGTGTTCTTCATCCGCGACGGCATCAAGTTCCCCGACTTCATCCGCTCGCAGAAGCGTCTGCCGGGTTCGCACCTGCGCGACCACGACATGCAGTGGGACTTCTGGACCCTGTCGCCCGAGTCGGCGCACCAGGTCACGTGGCTGATGGGCGACCGCGGCCTGCCGGCGAGCTGGCGCGAGATGGACGGCTTCGGCTCGCACACCTACCAGTGGATCAACGCCGAGGGCGAGCGCTTCTGGGTGAAGTACCACTTCATCACCGAGCAGGGCCACAAGACCCTGACGCAGGAGGACGCCGACCGCATCGCCGGTGAGGACGCGGACTTCCACATCCGTGACCTGCACGCCGCGATCGAGCGTCAGGACTTCCCGCGCTGGACCCTCAAGGTGCAGGTCATGCCCTACGAGGACGCCGCGACCTACCGCTTCAACCCGTTCGACCTGACGAAGGTGTGGCCGCACGCGGACTACCCGCTCATCGAGGTCGGCACGATGGAGCTCAACCGCAACCCGGAGAACTACTTCGCGCAGATCGAGCAGGCGACCTTCGCCCCCTCGAACTTCGTGCCCGGCATCGCGGCGAGCCCCGACAAGATGCTCCTGGCGCGCATCTTCAGCTACGCGGACGCGCACCGGTACCGCGTCGGCACGAACCACGCCCAGCTGCCGGTGAACGCCCCGAAGAACGAGGTCCACTCGTACTCGAAGGACGGCGGCATGCGCTTCGACTTCCAGAAGTCCGAGGTGCCGGTGTACGCGCCGAACTCGCTCGGCGGTGCGCACGCCGACCCGAACGCGACCGACGACGCCCCGGGCTGGGAGTCCGACGGTGCGCTGCAGCGTTCCGCCGCGACCCTGCACCCGGAGGACGACGACTTCGGTCAGGCCGGCACACTCGTCCGCGAGGTCCTGGACGACGCCGCCCGTGAGCGCCTGGTCGGCAACATCGCCGGCCACGTCTCGAAGGTGACGCGCGACGACCTGCGTGAGCGTGTGTTCGCCTACTGGACGAACGTCGACGCCGAGCTGGGTGCGCGCGTGCGCGCCGCGGTCGCGCCGAGCGCGCCGGGCTCCAACGAGGACCCGGAGAAGGTCGCGGTCGAGGCGTAAGCCCCGCTGCACGACCTGACGGACGGGAGGCCCGGTACCAGCTGGTACCGGGCCTCCTGTCCGTCGGTCGTTGCGTCTAGACCTGCTGGCCGTTCAGCCAGATCGGGCCAGCGGGCCAGTCCTCGAGCTGCGCTGCCACCGGCAGCGCCATCCAGCCGCCCTGCTCGGTGTTGCTGACGCCCGCGCCCTCGGCGGTGAACGCCGAGAAGGTGCCGACGGCCTCGGGGAACTCGTGCCAGCCGAGCTTCGCGTAGAAGGGGATGCGGTCCTCGCCGGCGCCGAGGAACCCGAAGGGGACGCGGAGTCCCTCGAGGACCGCCGCGGTCCGGGTCATCAGCTCGCGGCCGACGCCGGTGCCCTGCAGTCGGGGCGACACGGCGACCAGGCCGGTGTCGCCGACCAGGACGTCCTCGCCGCCGACGGAGATGTACATGCGGCGGATGCCGACGTGGGCCAGGACGACCCCGTCGGCGTCGTGCGCGAGCACCCGGCGTTCCGGCTGCATGCCGGACCAGCTCCGGCCGCCCACGTACCAGTGCGACCAGTCGGGGAAGGCCTGCCCGAGCAGCGCTGCGATCGCTTCGTGGTCGGGGAGCGACAGCGTGCTCTCCTCGACCACCTCCCACCGGATGTCATCAGTCACGCGTCCATCCTGCACGGATGTGGTGACGGTCGTTGCGTTCTCGTACTGACCGGTAATACGTTAACGGTGACATCGTGGCGATGTCGCAACGGGATGGGAGATCGATGTCGATCAAGAACGTCGTACTGGGTGCGGTCGTGCTGGGGAGTGTCGTGGGCGGCGGGATCGCGGTCGACACCGTGACGGCGCCGGAGGCGAGTGCGGCGACGTGCTGGCGGAAGGTGACGCAGAGCACGGGCTTCAACGAGTCGGGGTGTGGTCGCGCTCAGCACTTCAACCGTCTGCGGAGCGGGACGATGAAGTGGGGGAACGTGGTCGGTGGCAACAAGTGGTCCTACCAGGCTGCCTGCTGGACCAACATCGCCCAGTACGGCATGACCCGGGCCTGACGCGGTGATTCGGAGCAGGCGTCGGGGAGCAACGATCGTCGGGTTGATCGCCGCCGTGGGGCTCGTCGGCTGTGCCCAGGCGAATGCTGCACCCCGGGTCGTCGATCCGTCGGGCTTCTCCGCGGCCGGGCCGTGGGCGGGTGAGTTCGCGGAATCAGCCGCCGACAGCAGCCCGTACCAGCGGCAGATCCTCTCGGACGGAACGATCTCGGCGCGGGAGGTCGCGGATGCGCAGTCCCGCATGAGCGCATGCATGCGAGATCTCGGCTACGACTACACGACAGCGGAGGACGGCACGTCCGAAGCCTCGCCGCTCCCCGGGCGGAAGGCTGAAGACGCCACGGCCATGAACGATTCGAAGTCGAAGTGCGCGAAGGACTTCGACAGCAACGTGACCTACCTGTTCAACGAGGTCCGGCGGAACCCGGAGAAGCAGGACGAGGCAACGATCACCGTCGCGTGCCTCCGTGCTGCGAGACTCGTTGACGACACGTACACCGAACGTGACTGGCGTGATCAGAACGACGACGGGAACTTCTCCTTCTCGCCGTGGGATCCCGCAGCCGTACAGTGTCGGCTGGACCCCCTCGGACTCTGGCGGCAGTGATGCGCTTCCCGTCTGCAGCGCTCCTGGCGCTCGGGGCGATGGTGGTCGCGGCGGCGACGGCCGCCGCCCTCGTGGTCGCTGTGCCGGCCGAGGTCCCGGCCGCACTCCGGACGGCTGTCCCTGCGAGCACTGTCCGGGTGACCGAGCGCACCGATGCCGATGAGCGACAGGTGCAGCTCGCACTCGACATCGGTGCCCCACGGTTGGTCGTGACGTCGCGGACCGGCACGGTGACGACGTCGACGTGCTCGACCGGGGCACCCGTGCGGAGCGGGGACGTCCTCGCGCGGGTCGACGGACAGCCGGTGCTCGCACTCGCCAGTGACGAGCCGCTGTGGCGCGACCTCGAGCTCGGCGACCGCGGGGCCGACGTCACGGGGTTGCAGCGGGAACTCACGCGCCTCGGTGCCGGATTGAGCATCGACGGCATCCTCGGTCGGGGCACACTCCGTGCTGCGCAGCAGTTCCTGGTCGACCGAGGCGTCGACCGCGACGACCTGCCCGACGACGTCGTGCCGCGGGACCCCTTCGCATGGGTGCCAGCCGCCGAGAACGCCGTCCTGGCGTGCGTGGCCGTCGTCGGGGCAACGGTCGGCACCGACGGTGTCCTCGTCGAACTCCCGGCCGAACTCCGCGGAGCGCGCATCGAGGCGCTCCCGGTCGATCCGGCGCCGGGGGAGCGCGTGCTCCGGATCGGGAACGTCGACGTCCCGACCGACGCCGCCGGCGTGGTCTCGTCGCCGACGGCCCTCGCCGCGATCACCGCCCTGCCGGAGTACGCGGAGACGGTCGCTTCGGCGGACGGCGCACCCACCGTGGCCGCAACGTGGACGCTCAGCCGGCCACGAACCGTCCAGGTGGTGCCACCGACGGCCCTCTGGGACCTCGAAGGTGACCGGGCGTGTGTGCAACCGACGACGGGGCGGTCACTCCGTGTCGAGGTGCTCGGATCGGAACTCGGGCAGTCGTTCGTCCGGGTGCCCGGCGGACGAACGCTCGACCGGATCCGGGCTGCGCCGGACCGGTCCAGCTCGTGTCGGTGACGCTCGAGGGCGTCGGGCACGTCTGGCCGAACGGCACCGTGCTGTTCGACGGCGTCGACCGCACCTTCGCCGAGGGGACCGTGACCGCGGTCGTCGGGCCGAGCGGTTCCGGCAAGTCGACGCTGCTCGCGATCCTCGCCGGGATGCTCCGTCCGACGCGCGGTGCCGCCGTCCGTCCGCCGGGCTGTCGGCCGCTCTGGGTCTTCCAGAACCCGTACGGGGTGGCCCGCCGCCGAGTGCTCGACCACGTCGCGCTGCCGTTCGTCGCCCAGGGCGCGGATCGTCGGACCGCAGACGTCCGGGCGCTCGGGGTCCTCGAGCGTTTCGGGCTCGGTTCGCGGGCGCACGCGCGGTTCGCCGAACTGTCCGGTGGTGAGGCGCAACGCCTGATGCTCGCGCGCGCCATCGCCAGCGCGCCGGGTCTGATGCTGGTCGACGAGCCGACGGCGCAACTCGACCGGGCGACCGCGATCGAGGTGAACCGTGGGATCGGTGCGCTCGCCGCGTCGGGGACGGTCGTCGTCGTCGCCACGCACGACGACGCGACCCGTGACGCCTGCGACGGAGTGCTCGATCTCGGGCGGTACCGATGAGCCTTCGACGGATGCAGGTGACCGAGGTCTGGCGTGAGGCGTGGCGCGACATCGGTTCCGGAGGCTCGTGGGCAGCGACGTCCGCTGTCGTCCTCGCGGTGCTGCTCAGCGGTGTCGTGGGCCTGCGCGCAGCTGCGGTCGCCGATGACGTCCGAGCGGCTGCGGTGTTCGTCGCGAGCGGTGCGGCGACGACCGTCCAGCGGGCCGAGGGCCGGATCGACGGCCGCGTGTGCGATGCGCTCGTGGACACCGAAGGGGTCATCGCGTCCGGTGCGTTCCGGCGCCTCGACGCCGGGGTCGTCCCCGCCGCGCTGCCGGGCTCGGCGATCCCGACCTACGAGGTGACCGCCGGGGTGCGTGGTCTGCTCGGCGGCTCCGATGCCGACGGCACCGCGGGAGTGATCGTCTCGCCCACGGTGCGCGAGACCCTGGGTCTTGCTGCCGGCGATCGCCTCGTCACGGCGGGCGGTGCGGGCACCGGAGTCGCCGGTGTGTTCGACTACCCCGACGACGGCCGGGACCCCGACCTGGAGTACGCGGTCCTCGCGCCGACGGTGGACGACGGGTCGCCGTTCGACGCCTGCTGGGCGACGGTGTGGCCGCAGCGCGACGACACGGTCTCGATGCTCCGGCGCACCGTCCTGCCGGCGAGCGGGGCCGAGGGTGAAGACCGACCGACCGCCGGGCAGCTCAACCCGACGCTGGGCGCGGTCTTCACGCCCGCGGCGCGGCAGCCAGCGCTCGTCCCGTTCGGTGCAGCGGCCCTCGCGGGGCTGACGATCGGTGCGGCAGCGGTCGCACGGCGCCGGCTCGCCCTGGCCTCCGACCGGCACGTCGGGGTACCGCGGAGCGCGCAGGTCCTCGGTGTCGTCCTGCAGCATCTGGTCTGGGCATCGGTCGGGGCGGTGGTCGCGACGAGCGTCGCGGTGGTGTCGGTGCGTGGCCTCGACGTCGACGACGCGCTGCCGATCGTGCGCGAGGCGATCGCGATCGCGTCCCTCGGGCTCGTGGGCGCGCTGCTCGGTGGGGCGCTCGCCGCGGCCGCGATCCGCGAGCGCGCGCTGCACCGCTACTTCCGCTCCCGCTGACCGCGGCCGGCGGGGCGGACGCTCGCCGGGCCTCCCGTCGCCTGCGCGCCCCGTCCGCTGTGCGCCCCCGTGCGCCAAAGCGACAGATCGCCGCGAACTGTTCGCAGCGATCTGTCGCTTTGGCGGGTACCTCGCACCGGGATGGCGTGGATCTGTCGTTCTGGCGCCGGCGACCGACGCCCATTTGGTTGACGCGTCAACTAAATGGGCGCACACTGGTGCCATGCACACGCAGGACCTCCTCGCCGCCGACACCGGGATGGGTGCCGTCACCCTCCGCGTCGCGAACCTCGACCGGATGATCGGCTACTACCGCGACGGCGTCCAGCTCGCGCTGCTCTCGAACGAGGGCGGCGTCGCCGTGCTGGGGCGACCGGGCGCCGGTGGTCTGGCGATCCCGATCGTGATCCTCGAGCACGCACCGTCGATGCAGCACGCGGCCCCCCACGACGCCGGCCTGTTCCACACCGCGATCCTGTTCGACACCCGGGCAGACCTCGCCGCGGCGCTGTACTCGGTCGCGACGAAGTTCCCGCAGACCTTCACCGGCAGCGCCGACCACCTGGTGAGCAACGCGTTCTACTTCACCGACCCCGAGGGCAACGGCGTCGAGCTGTACTGGGACCGCGACCGCACCGAGTGGTCGTGGACGCACGGCATGGTCGACATGGACACGAAGTACGTCGACCCGAACGCGTTCCTGCAGGAGCACCTGACGCAGGATGCCCTGGACACCGCCGCGGCACGCCCGGGCAAGGTCGGCCACGTGCACCTGTCCGTCGGCGACGTCGACGCCGCGCGCTCCTTCTACGTGGACACCCTCGGCTTCGAGACCACCGCCGGCTTCGGCGACGCCCTGTTCGTCAGCGCGGGCGGGTACCACCACCACATGGCGATGAACACCTGGAACTCCCGCGGGGCCGGGCGCCGCCAGCTCGCCCTCGGCCTCGGACTCGTGCGGATCGAGGTGCCTGGGGCCGACGACCTCGGCGCCCTCGTGTCGCGCATGCACGACACCGGGGTGCAGACCGCGGACGACGGCCGGACGGTCGCGTTCGAGGACCCGTGGGCGAACCGCATCGAGGTGACCGCGCCCGGTCGCGGCTGACGATCGGGTCGCGAGGGGCCGACAGGTCAGGCGCTGTTCGAGATCCCGCCGTCCGACTTCAGCAGCTGCCCGTTCACCCAGGCGCCCTGCTCCGAGCAGAGGAACCCGACGAGCGCGGCGGTGTCCGACGGGCGTCCGAGCCGGCCGAGCGGGGTGCCCTCGACGGCCCACCCCTTGACCTCGTCGGACATCCAGCCGGTGTCGTTCGGGCCCGGGTTCACCACGTTGGCGCTGACGCCGAGGCTGCCGAGCTCCTTCGCGGCGCCGAACACGATCCGGTCGAGCGCGCCCTTCGACGCCCCGTACGGCAGGTTGTACGCGATGTGGTCGCTCGTCAGGGCGACGATCCGGCGTCGGTCGCGCGGTGCGGCGTCACCGGCGCGCTCGAGCCCGGCCGCGTAGGCCTGCACGAGCAGGAACGGTGCGCGGGCGTTCACGGCGAAGTGGCGGTCCCACGAATCGACCGTGGTGGTGCGGAAGTCGGAGTCGACGGACTCGCAGTGCGACATGACGAGGACGGTGACGGGGGCGCCGGCTTCCGTCTCGGCGCGGCCGACGAGTGCGGCCGCCTGCTCCGGGTCCTCCAGGTCGACCGGGAGGCGCGTCACCCGTGCTCCCGCCGCCTCGCACTCCTGCACCACCGACTCGACCCCGTCCGGGTCCGCCCCGCCGCTCACGCGGTCGTCGTAGGGTCCCCACCACGAGATGGCGAGGTCCCAGCCGTCGGTCGCCAGGCGGGTGGCGAGCGCTGCGCCGATGCCGGCTCTGCGGCCCACCCCGGTCACCAGGGCGAGTGGTCGTGCGGACGTCATGCGTGCCTCCTGTCCGGCGCTCCGTCGCACCGATCGGCACCCAGTCTGCCGGAACCGGCCACCCGTGTGACCATCGCACCCGGTGTCCTGTCGGCGGACGGCCGACCGCGGGGGCCAAGATGGACGGATGCCACGCACACGACGGCCCTCCCGACCGGGGCGCGGACCCCGCGGCGGTCGCCCGGACCCCCGCGACCTGCCGCTCGAGCACGTCCGCGACCGGATGTCGTCGTACATCTACGGCAACATCACGGTGCTCGCCGTCGCGATCGCGGTGAACCCGGAGCAGATCCACCACGGCGCAGCGGTGGCGACCGTCCTGGCGACCGCGGTGCTGACGTACCTGGCGCACGTGCTCGCGCACCTGGTCGCGCACGGGCTCGGCGACGACGGCGAGGAGACCGCGGTCGAGCGTGCCGCGCGCCGCGAGTCCGTCGCGACGATCGTCCGGAACGCCAACCCGATCGCGACCTCCGGCCTGATCCCGGCGGTCCTCTACGCGGCGGCCTGGATCGGGTGGCTGCCGGCCGAGTGGGCGCAGATCGCGGCGACCGTGATCCTGGTGGTGCGAATCGGGCTGGTGGGCGTGTTCATGCAGCGGTTCAGCGGGAAGCAGCCCACGTTCCTCGGGCTGTGGGGCGGCATCGTGCTGGCCGCGGTGGCGTTCGTGATCGGTCTCGTCAAGGTGGTGCTGACGCATTGAGTGACACGCACGCACACGCCGGACCCCCGTCCGAGCCAGCGGCCGAGGACGAGCCGAAGCGCGGCGGGCTGCGGTTCCTGCGTGACCTCGTCATCATCGTGGTCGTGGCGCTGTTGGCGTCCTTCCTGGTGAGGGCGTACCTGGTCCGTTCCTTCTACATCCCCTCGGCCTCGATGCAGAACACACTGCTCATCGGGGACCGGGTGCTCGTCAACGAGCTCGTGCCCGGGGTCGTCCCGCTCCACCGCGGTGACGTCGTGGTGTTCCAGGACCCGGGTGGCTGGCTCGGCATGGGCCAGGGCGACGACCTGATCAAGCGGGTCATCGGCCTGCCGGGTGACACGGTGTCGTGTTGCGACGCCCGGGGTCGTCTGTCGGTGAACGGGCACGCGGTGGACGAGCCCTACGTCGTGCTCGAACGCGGGTCGGACCGTGTCGCCGGGAAGGACTTCGAGATCACCGTGCCGGAGGGGCGCATCTGGGTGATGGGCGACAACCGGTACGACTCCGCCGACTCGCGCGTGCACGGCACCGTGCCGGTCGACGACGTCGTGGGGCGGGCCTTCGTGACCACGTGGCCGATCTCGCGGTGGTCGGTGCTGTCCCGGTACGGCGACGAGTGGGACCGGGTCCCGACGCCGTGACCGCGGACGACGAGGGCTTCCGCTACGAGACCGGCGGGGACGACGACCTGTCGATCCACCGGATCGCGACGCCGGGCAAGCGGTCGGGGACGATCGGTCCACGCCCCGACCACGTCGTGTTCTGGCTCGCAGACGGCCGGGCCAGCCTGACCGCGGACGACGGCGAGCACTGGGAGGTCGGCGCCGAGCGGCCGATGATGCTCTCGGCGTCCGTCGCGTACGGCTTCGAGACCGACGCGACCGCCACGACGCTGCTGCACCTGTCGCCGTCGCTGCTCGGCGACACGGGGGAGTCCTCGGTGTTCGGGCAGCCGGACGCGGCCGATCCCGCACTCGAGCCGCTGCGCGCACTGCTGCGCGAGGCCTCCGGGCGCATCCTCGACCCGGCCCTGCCCGCCGACGACCGTGCGGCCCTGAACGGGCGGATCGCGACCGTCGTCCTGTCGACCTTCGCCCGGTCGCGATCGGACGTCGCGGACCGGATGCGGCGGGCGATCGGCTTCGTGCACGACCACGCCGACCGGACGCTGACGGTGGCGGACGTCGCAGCGGCCTGCGACCTGAGCGAGCGCGGGCTGCAGGACCTGTTCCGCCGTCGTCTCGGCGTCACCCCCATGCAGTACCTGCGCGAGGTCCGGCTCGACCGGGTGCACCTGGAGCTGGGGCGGCCGGGTTCCCGCGCGCTGCTCGTCAGCCAGGTCGCGCGGCGGTGGCGGTTCACCCACCTCGGGCGGTTCGCGGCGCACTACCGGGAACGGTTCGGGGAGCAGCCGCACGAGACCATCGCGCGGAGCGGCACACCCGGAGAACGGTAGTTCTCGCGTTCTTTGCGGATTCCGGCTATCCTGCTCGCGTGGATGCGCGACGGTCCGAACTGGGGCAGTACCTCCGCGCCCGTCGGGCACTCGTCCAGCCCGAGGACGTCGGCCTCACCCGCGAGCCCGGACGACGAGTGGACGGCCTGCGCCGCGAAGAGGTCGCGCGGCTCGCGGGCATCAGCCCCGAGTACTACCTGCGGCTCGAACGCGGCCGTGACCACCAGCCGTCCGACCAGGTGCTCGTGGCGCTCGGCCGGGCACTGCGGCTCGACCACGAGGCCGTCGACTACCTGCGCCGCCTCGCACACGCCGAACGCCGCCGCCCCGAGGGGGTCGTGCCGCCGGGGCTCGACGACTCGGTCCGGTCGCTGCTGGCGCAGTGGTCGCACACCCCGGCGTTCGTGATGGACCGCAACCAGGACATCATCCTGTCCAACGCCCTGGCGAGCGCCCTCGGCCCCGGGTACATGGAGCCGGGCGCGAACCTCGTCCTGCAGATGTTCTCCGAGGCGTCCCGGCAGCACGCGGCCGACTGGCACCCCACCGCGCACCGGGTCGTCGCCGCGCTCCGGCTGCACGCCGAACCCGAGGACCCCCGGCTGCAGGAGATCGTCGGCACCCTGACCCTGCAGGACCCGGACTTCGCCCGCATCTGGGCGCGGCACGACGTCGCCGTGCAGCGCACCGGGGTCTCGCGGCACTGGATCGACCCGATCGGGTGGGTCGAGTTCCGCTGGCAGAACCTCGCGATCCCGGGCAGCTCCCACGTGCTCGTCACCTTCTGGGCCGACCCCGGCACCCCCGCAGCCGCAGCCGTCGCGTACCTCGCCGCGCAGGTGCAGCAGGGCACCGCGCGCCGGGAACCGGTCGCGGGCGAGACCGCGGTGGGCTAGCCAGGCGGTCGTCGCGGTCGTTGCGGTCGCCGTGGTGGCCGGGCTCGCCGGTCAGGCGGTCGTCGCGCCCTCGTCGAGCAGCCCCCGGAGCGTCGTGAGCCGCGCGGCGGACTCCTCGTCCGCCGCCGTCCACACCACGAGCACGTGCTCGGGGTCCTCCAGCCGACGCAGTTGCTCCCACCGCAGGTCGATCCGGCCCACCAGCGGGTTCTCGAACGTCGACTCCCCGCGTCGAGCCGGCCGCACCGCGCCGCCGGCCCACTCGGTCGCGAACGTCGTGCTCCGGGCCATCAGCTCGCCCAGGAGCTCCTGGAACCGGTCGTCGGCGTCGTGCTCGTCCAGCGAGTCCCGGAGCATCGCGGCGGTGCGGTGCGCCTCGGCCTCCCAGCCGTCCACCGAGTCCTCGACCCAGGGGTTCAGGAAGGTGAACCGCGCCAGGTTCGTGCCGACGGTGAGGGACGCGGACAGGGCACCGGCGAGCCGGTTCGCCGCCACGACGTCCAGGTGGCGGTCGAAGACCACGACCGGTTCGGCGAGCGCGTCCACGAAGTCCTGGGCCGACGTCGTCGTCGTGCCGTCCTCGTGTTCCATGCGATCACGCTAACCGGCCGCGCCGTGGAGCAGGGGGGAGAAGGGGGCCCCGGCGGGGACCCCGTCGCGGAGCCTCCGCCCCGCAGGGGGACCCCGGCACGGTGTGTCCGGCCGTCCGAGGGCACCGTGCGCCGCACCCGGGGCCGCCGGCACGGGCTGTCGTCGGGGGTGACGGGCAACGACAGGGACACGACGACGCAGCACCCCCAGCCCTAGCGTGACGACGCCGGGACCCCCCGGTCCCCGCACCACCCCAGACGTTCGTCACGAAGGAGACCCGCACATGGCTGCACCCACCATCGTCCTCGTCCACGGCGCGTTCGCCGACTCCGCCAGCTGGGCACCCGTCACCCGTGAGCTGCTCGACCGCGGCCACACCGTCCTCGTCCCGCCGGTCTACAACCGGAGCCTCGCCGAGGACGCCGCCTCGATCCGCGCCGTCGCCGAGCACGTCGACGGGCCGGTCGTCCTCGCCGGGCACTCGTACGGCGGCGCCGTGATCACCGTCGCCGGCGAGGCCGAGAACGTCGTCGGACTGGTCTACGTCTCCGGTTACGTGCTCGAGGTCGGCGAGAGCCTCGGGCAGCTGCAGGGCGGGTTCCCCGACTCCGACCTCGCCGCGAACCTGGTGTACACGCCGTACCCGGTCGCCGGCGCCGAGGACGGCACCGACGTCTCCGTCGCGATCGACGCGTTCCCGCAGGTCTTCGCCGCCGGGGTCGACCCGCGCGTCGCCGAGGTGCTCGCCGTCTCGCAGCGCCCGCTGTCCGGTGCCGCCTTCGGCGAGCCGGCCTCCGCCGCCGCGTGGAAGACCACCCCCGCGTGGGCGATCGTCTCGTCCGACGACCACACCATCAACCCCGAGGTCGAGCGCTTCGGCTACTCCCGCGCCGGCATCACCGACGTGACCGAGCTCGCCGCCCCGCACCTCGTCATGCAGACCCACCCGAAGGACGTCGCCGACGTCATCGAGCGCGCCGTCGCCGCGACCAGCGCGACCGACGCCGCCGCCTGACCCGACCATCCCTGGAGGCGCGGCGTGCGCCCGGCGCACACCGCGCCTCCAGGATGTCCCCGTCCCACCCCAGGAGGCGACGTGACCACGGAACGCACCACCCCCGTACCCCGCGGCGGCGCCCTGGCGCCGCTCGCGATCCCGGTCTTCCGCGCCCTGTGGATCGCGGTGCTGGTGAGCAACATCGGCAGCTGGATGCAGACCGTCGGCGCGCAGTGGCTGCTCGTCGACGAGCACGCCGCACCCGTCGTCGTCGCCCTCGTGCAGACCGCCTCGAGCCTGCCGGTGCTGCTCGTCGGGATCCCCGCCGGGGTGATCGGCGAGTTCGTCGACCGACGGAAGCTGCTCATCGGCGTGCAGGCGTTCCAGGTGGTCGTCGGCGTCGTGATGACCGTACTCACCGCGACCGGCGACATGACCCCGGCGCTCCTGCTCACCGTCACGTTCCTGCTCGGTACCGCCTCGGCGCTCCAGCTGCCCGCGTACCAGGCGCTCGTGCCCGAGATCGTGCCGCGCGCCGCGATCACCGACGCCGCGGCGCTCAGCTCCGTCGGCGTCAACGTCGCCCGGGCGATCGGACCGGCGCTCGCCGGGGTGGTGATCGCGCAGCTCGGCGTGCCGTTCGTGTTCGCCGCCAACGCGCTGTCGTTCGCGCTCTTCCTGGTGGTGCTCGTCGCCTGGCGCGGCTACCAGCGCCCCGAGACGCGGGCCGAACCGTTCATCGACGCCACCCGCGCCGGGCTGCGGTACGTCCTGCACGCGGCGGTCGTCCGCCGGCTGCTCGTGCAGCTCGCCGTCTTCATGGTGCCCGCGAACGCGCTGTGGGCACTCCTGCCGCTCGTCGCCGACGGCTCGCTCGGCCTGTCCTCCGGCGGGTACGGACTGCTGCTCGCCGCCGTCGGCATCGGGTCCGTCGGCGGGGCGTTCCTGATGCCGGCGGTCCGTGCGCGGCTCGGCATCGGCCGCACGGTCGGCATCGCCTCGGTGGTGTTCGGTGTCTGCACCACCGTCGTCGCGCTCGTCCCCGTGCTGGCGGTCGTCCTCGTCGCGCTGCTGGTCGGCGGGGTGGCCTGGATCGCCGTGGTGACGACGCTGAACGGCACCGTGCAGGCGTTCCTGCCCGCCTGGGTGCGGACCCGCGGGCTCGCCGCCTACCAGCTCGTGCTGTTCGGCTGCACCGCGATCGGTGCGGCGCTCGCCGGCGCGGTCGCCACGCCGCTCGGGGTGACGGGGGTGCTCGCCGGGGCCGGAGTCCTCACCGCGCTCAGCGCCGCACTGCTGCTCGTGTCCGGGTTCCCGGTGCTCACCGACCGGCAGCGCGCCGTGACGCCGATGCCGTTCGGGGACGAGGTGTTCGTGGCGGACGACCACGGCGCGGCGACGGGGGAGACCCTCGTGCTGCTGCACTGGACGGTCCCGGCGGACGCGGTCGACGAGTTCCGGGCACGCGCCGAGCGGCTCGGGCGGAGTCGTCGGCGGACCGGTGCCCGTGACTGGAACCTCTACCGCGACGCAGCGACCGGGCCGGACGCCTGGGTCGAGGCGTTCCGGGTGGGGTCGTGGCAGGAGCACGTCGACCAGCACGAGGTCCGGCAGACCGGGGACGACGCGCGGACCCTGCAGTCGGTGCGGGAGGTCGCGGGTGAGCCGCGGGTGGAGCACCTGGTCGCGGAGGGGGTCGGCAGCCCGTCGTCGGGGTGACGGGTGGGGTCAGCGGCCGGTCGTGGTGGCGGGTGGTGTCAGCAGCCGGTCGTGGTTGCGGGTGGTGTCAGCAGCCCGTCGTGGTGGCGGGTGGGGTCAGCAGCCGGTCGTGGTGAGGGTCACCGTCGCGACCGTGCCGTCGGACACCTTGGTCGTCTGCGGGCAGAGGTCGCCGGCGCGGACCGTGACCTTGCCGAGGGGGACGCCCGCGAAGTCGGCCGTTCCACCCGGGAACACCCGCTGGTGCTCGGAGAGCTTGCCGGTCGAGGCGAACACCTTGACCTCGTAGGGGTGGTCGGCGGCGTTCGACGACACCGTGACCGACACCTGGCCGGTGGAGTCGTGGGCGCCACAGCCGGCGAGGGCCAGGAGCGCGGCCACGCCGAGGACGGTTGCGGGGACGACTCGGAGCACGACGACCAGGGTACGCCGCCGCGCCCGACCACTTGCGCCCTCCGGACTGGGGCCAGGCCCTGTCCGTTCAGCGCGTTACCGTGGGAGCATGCAGCCGGAAACCGCGATGTCCGTGCCCGCGCCGACCGGGGCCGATGCCGTCCGGCGAGCGGCCCTGATCGCGGCACTCGACGTGGTCGACGGTGGCGTCGAGGAACGGTTCGAACGGATCACCCGAATCGCGCGCGAGGCCCTCGGGGTCTCCGGCTCGTTCCTCAACCTGGCCGGCGAGACCACGCTGACGATCAAGTCGCAGCAGAGTGACGCCGCCTTCGGGCCGGTCATCCCGCTGCAGGACACCTTCTGCGGACGGACCCTGGGCGAGCAGGGGCCCGTGGTCGTCCCGGATGCCCGTGAGGACGCCCGGTACGCGGACCTGCCGATGGTGCTCGGCGACCCCAACGTCCGGTTCTACGCCGGTGTGGGGCTCCGTGCCGGCGACGACGACCTGAAGGTCGGCACCCTCTGCCTGATCGACCCCGAGCCGCGCACCCTCGACGCCGACGAACTCGAACTGCTGCAGGAACTCGGCATCTGGGCGGAGCGCGAACTGCTCGCCGGAGCCGACGAGGACCGCCTGCGCACCGTGCTCAACGGCCTGCAGCCGACCGAGGTACAGGTACCCGGGTACCGGATCACGGGGATGTCGATCCCGCACGGACTCGTCTCCGGTGACTTCCACGACTGGCACCGCTCCGGCGAGGACTCGATCCACCTGACCGTGTCGGACGTCATGGGCAAGGGGATGTCCGCCGGGCTCCTCGCCGCGAACATCCGCGGAGGCCTGCTCGCCCGCGGCGACCAGGACCCGGGCACCGCCGTCGCCGAACTCGAGGCGCAGGTCGCCCCCGAGCTCAGCCGTGCCGAGTCCTTCGCGACGATGTTCCACGGCCGGCTGACCCCGTCCACCGGGCGACTCGACTTCGCCGACGCCGGCCACGGGCTCGTGCTGCAGCTCCGTGACGACGGTGCCGAGCGGATCCTGCGGTCGTCGGACCTGCCGATCGGGCTGCACCCCGCCGGGATGCCCCGCGCCGCCGGGTCGCTCGTGCTCCGTCCCGGTGACGTGCTCATCGTCGTGACGGACGGCGCGCTCGAGCTCTGGGACTCCACGCTCGCGGCGCTGTCGGAGCTGGGATCGCTGTACCGGGAGTCCCCGGACGTCGAGACGTTCCTGGAGCGGGTGCGCGCACGCGTCGCCGAGCACGACCCGGGCGACGACCTGACCGTCGTCGTGGTGGCGCGCGAGGCCGTCGGGGCGCTCGAGGCCTGAGCGGTCGAGAACTGTCGGCTGGCTCGTCGGCGGGTCACGCGGCGAGTGGCCGCGACGTGTCGTGCGTGGGCCGCCGAGTGGTCGCGAACCGTCGGTTGGCGGGGCCTCGGCCGACGGTTCGTGACCGTTCTCCGGAGCTGAGCGGGGTGTCGTGACCGTTCGGCCGGCGACGGGCGTCACGCGGCGAGGGGTCGCGACGCGTCGTGCGTGGGCCGCCGAGTGGTCACGAACCGTCGGTTGGCGGGGCCTCGGGCGACGGTTCGTGACCGTCCGACGTAGCTGAGGGGGTGTCGTGACCGTCCGGCCGGCACCGGGCGTCACGCGGCGAGTGGTTGCGACGTGTCGTGCGTGGCCCGCCGAGTGGTCACGAACCGTCGGTTGGCGGGGGCTCGGCCGACGGTTCGTGACCGTTCGGGCCACGCCACACCACGCGCCGGCCGGGCGCGGCGTCAGGCGCCGAGGCGCTCGATCAGCTCGGCGTAGCGCGCAGCCGTGCGCTCGACGATCTCGTCCGGGAGCACCGGCGGCATGCCCTGGCGGTCCCAGTGCGCGCTGAGCCAGTCCCGCACGATCTGCTTGTCGAACGAGTCGGTGCGGTCGGCGGAGCGGGCGTCCCAGTAGCGGCTGGAGTCGCTCGTCAGGACCTCGTCAGCGATGCGGATCCGGCCGGTGGCGTCCTGCCCGAACTCGAACTTCGTGTCCGCGATGACGACGTCCCGCTCGAGCGCGATGGCCGCGGCCTCGGTGTAGACGTGCAGCGAGAGCTCGCGCAGGGTGGCGGCGGTCTCGGCACCGACCAGGTCCACGGTCTGCTCGTACGAGATGTTCTCGTCGTGCTCGCCCTGGGCCGCCTTGTACGCCGGCGTGTAGATCGGTTCCGGCAGGCGGTCACCGTTGGACAGGCCCGCGGGGAGCGCGACGCCGCACACGCTGCCGGTCTCCTGGTACTCGGCCCAGCCGCTGCCGACCAGGTACCCGCGCACGACGCACTCGACGGGGAACATCGTGAGCGGCATGACGTGCATCGACCGTGCCTCGACCTCGGCCGGCACGGGGGTGCCACCGGAGGACGGACCGATGATGTGGTTCGGGACGTCGCTCAGCTGGGTGAACCAGAACCGCGACAGGCGGGTCAGCAGTTCGCCCTTGCCCGGGATCGGCGGCTCGAGCGCGAAGTCGTACGCGCTGACCCGGTCCGAGGCGACGAGCAGCAGCTCGGACGCACTCGCCAGGTCGGCGGTGCCCTCGGGCACGTAGAGCTCGCGGACCTTGCCGGACGAGACGTGCCGCCAGCCGGCGATCGGCGCCGGGGCGCTCACTTCGCGACCTTCGCGGCGATGTCGGTGCGGAACTGCGCGCCCTCGAGCGTGATGTCGCCGAGCCCGGCGTAGGCACGCTCACGGGCCTGGGCGAAGTCCGACCCGGTCGCGACGACACTGAGCACCCGGCCGCCCGTGGCGACGAGCGTGTCGTCGAGGACGCCGGTGGCAGCGTGCGCGACCGAGACGCCGTCGCGGGCGTTCGCGTCGTCGATGCCGGTGATCTGTCGGCCGGTCTGCGGGTTCTCCGGGTAGCCCTCGCTCGCCAGGACGACGGTCACGGCGACCTCGTCGCGGAACACGGGTGCGGGCACGGCACCGAGCTGCCCGGTGGCGGCGGCCAGCAGGAGTTCGCTGAGCGGGGTCGCCAGGCGGGGGAGCACGACCTGCGTCTCCGGGTCACCGAAGCGCGCGTTGAACTCGATCACGCGGACGCCCTGCTCGGTGACGATGAGGCCGCAGTACAGGAGCCCGACGAACGGTGTGCCCTCGTGCTCGAGGCGGCGGACGGTCGGCAGCGCGACGAGCTCGGTGACCTCGTCGACGAAGGCCTGCTCGGACGGCCAGCGGTCGGCGAGCCACGGCAGCGGCGAGTACGCGCCCATGCCGCCCGTGTTCGGTCCGAGGTCGCCGTCGGCCAGACGCTTGTAGTCCTGCGCGGGGCTGAGCGCACGGACGTCGTGCCCGTCGCTCAGGAAGAACAACGAGACCTCTTCGCCGTCGAGGAACTCCTCGACCACGACGTGTCCGTGCTGGAGCCAGTAGGTGGCGTGGTCGATCGCGGCCTGGCGGTCGTCGGTCACGAGCACGCCCTTGCCGGCGGCCAGCCCGTCGGCCTTGACCACGTACGGAGCGCCGAGCTCGTCGATCGCGGCGACGGCTTCGTCCGCCGTGCCGGCGTAGACCGGGCGCCCGGTGGGCACACCGGCCTCGCCCATGATCCGCTTGGCGAAGGCCTTCGAGCCCTCGAGCTGCGCGGCGGCCTTGCCCGGCCCGAACACCGGGATGCCGCGGGTGCGCACCGGGTCGGCCACGCCGGCGATGAGCGGGGCCTCTGGGCCCACGACGACGAGTTCGACGTCGTTCTCGATGGCGTACTCGGCGACGAGCGCACCGTTGGTGGGGTCGAGGGAGACGGTCTCGACGTCGGCGGCGATGCCGGCGTTGCCGGGCGCTGCCGTGATGACGTGACCCGCATGCTCAGCGAGGAGGGCCGTGATGATCGCGTGCTCGCGGGCACCGGAACCGAGGACGAGGATTCGCACCCGATCACCCTACCCAGCCCGACTCGCCGCCCGCGATGCGAGGGCTAGCCTGTGGAGATGCCACCCAGGAGGATCGAGGACGCCGACGGGCGCGCGGCACTGGCCGCCGTGCGTCGTGGGGAGACGGCCCGACCGGCCGTCGCGACCGCGGTTCGTTGGACGTTGCAGTGCCTGGCGGACGAGGTCCCGGGCAACAGCGTCGAGGTGCGGGTGCCGCCGTTCGCCGCCGTCCAGGCCGTGCCCGGACCCCGGCACACCCGTGGCACGCCGCCGAACGTGGTCGAGACCGACGCCACCACGTGGCTGGCACTCGCGTCCGGCGAGCTGACCTGGGCCGAGGCGGTCGCGCAGTCGCGCGTCAGTGCCTCGGGCTCGCGCGCCGACCTGACGGCGTTCCTGCCGGTCCGGCTGCCCGCCCCGGGCGCCTGACCCTGCGAGTCGCCGGCACCGATCCGCCGGCACCGATCCGCCAGCACCGAGCCGCCGCGGCGAAAGCGCCTGCGGAGAACTCCCACGTGAATTAGGTAGTGCCTACCGATGCGCCCGCATCGACCGGGTTCCTAAGCTTGAAGTCGCCGGGATTCGGACCCGACCCGAACGGGTCCGAACCCGGCGACAGGCACCAAGGTACGCGATGTTCCACACAACGTGTCAATCGTGGCGGCGCGTCGTGCTGCAATCCGCAACGTTCTTGCGTGCGCGACAGCCGACGCGGAACGCGGAGGCGGCCGTGCCGAGTGCGGAACCGGCCGCGCCGAGTACCGAGCAGCTCAGAGCAGCTCGCTGAGCTCCGACCGCGCGTGCAGGTCCCACTTCGCGAAGACCCGCGACAGGTGCGCGTCGATCGTCCGCGTCGAGAGCCCGAGGGACTCCGCGATCCGCCGGTTGCTCAGCCCCTGCGCGGCGAGCTCGGCGACCTCGTACTCGCGCTTCGTCAGCGGCGGTTTCGAGCGTCCGGCGGTCACCGAGACGCCGTGCGCCGCGAGCACGCCCTGCGCCGCGATGACCCGCGTGCGGTCGTCGGCACGCACGGCGTCGGCGTACTCGATCACCGCGGCGGCGAGGGGCCCGTCGACGCGGGTGGCGGCCTCGCGCATCCGCTCGAGCGAGCCGGCCGAGTCGCGTCCCTGCGCCATGCCGACCGCGTGGTGCAGGGCGTACCCGTACATCACGTGCGTCCACGAGCCGTTGGCCGTGCTGCGCTCGATGATCTCATCGGCGTGCTGCAGTCCGGCCGGGTTGCCGAGCACGGCCTCGGTCCAGGCGATCGACACGGCGACCTGCTCGCCGGTGATGCGCATCGCCCGCTGCGGGGTGGTCCGGGCACGTTCGAGCGCGCTGGCGGCTTCTTCCGGGCGTCCGCCGTAGGCGAGCGCCAGGGCCAGACGTGCCCAGGGGTAGGCCGCGAACCCGCCGTGGTCGGCGATGTCGTACCGCTCGCACGCCGCCGAGAACGCGGCGACGGCGTCGTCCCAGCGGCGCTGTGCGATCGCCAGGTTGCCCTGACCGATGAGCTCGAGCGTGAAGTCGTACTTCAGGTAGGGGCTGGACCGCCCCGCGGGCACCTCGATGATCAGGTCGTCCAGGTCGCCGCGCCACATCTGCACCTGGTGCAGGACGGAGGAGTTCTCACCGACGCTCCAGGGTGCTGCCTCGACGTGCGCCACCGCGGTGGCCAGGGCGCGGTGACCGAGCGCGGACGCGTCGTCCAGCCGGCCGGCGGTCCCCAACGCCATCACGGCGCAGGGGGCGACGGCGAGGAACGACATCGGCATCGTCGGGGCGTCCACGATGCCGCTGCGCTCGATCTCGGCCCGGACCTCGGCGAAGTCCCCGCCCCAGCCCTGGTGCGCCATCCGCAGCAGCCGCAGCCGTTCGACAGCCTCGTCGGACACGACCAGGCGCGTGGCGGCATCGGTCAGGGCGACCGCCGCCGTGACGTCGTCGTCGTGGAACTGGCGGATGTTCGCCAGGGTCTCGCACGCTTCGACGACGGCCTCGTCGGTGACGTCGCCGACGTGCCGCTTCGCCACGCCCCAGGCGGCTTCGGCGTCGGCGCGGCCGGCTTCTCGGCCGTCCGAGTACGAGTACGCCAGCGAGCGGAGGCAGTGCGCCGCGACCTGTTCGGTGGGGGTGAGCGTCGTGCGGAGCGCTGCCGAGGCCAGGGCGATCCCGCTCTCGTGCTCCTGCAGCCGCACGGCGACCTGCGCCGCGTCGAGCAGCTGGTCGACCGACGGGAGGACCCCGCACTCGAGCGACCACAGTGCGGCACGCAGGCGTGCGGCGGGCGGTGCGCCCTCGGGCCGGTCGGTGCGGAAGGCGTTGGCGCGCGCGAAGAGTGCCGTTCGCCGGGCCACCGGCACCAGGGTCCGGATGACCTCGCCGACGAGCGGGTGCGACGGCCGGACGACCGCGGCACCGTCGTCGAGCGAGTCGATGCGGACCAGGCCGAGCGCGACGACCCGGTCGACGTCCCCGCCGGTCACCAGGCCGAGCAGGCGAGCGAGCGGGATCGGGTCGGCGAGGGCGACGATGTCGACGACGTCGCGCAGGTCCTCCGGCAGCGACCCGAGCTCGGTGCGGTACATGTCCGCGAGGCTGTCCGACGCGGTCACCCGCCCGCGCCAGTACCACCCGGTCGCGGTGTGGTCGAGGGCGCCGGAGACCCGCGCCGCACGGACCACCTCGCGCAGGTACAGCGGGTTGCCGGCGGTGGCGCGGTGGACGCGCTCGGCCGAGGCGTTCTCGAGCGGCGAGCCCAGCGCCTCGGCCACGAGCGCCGCGGTCTCGTGCAGCGCCAGGGGCTGCAGGTCGATGCGCTCGAGCAGGTCGTCCTGCCACAGCGCGCGGAGCGGCTCGGGGAGCGCCGTGAAGTCGCGGCAGGTCAGGACGAGCCGGGCGCCCTGCCGGCGGACCAGCCAGGCGACGTACCGCGCGGAGATCGCGTCGAGGTGGTCGGCGTCGTCGACGCGGAGCAGGACGTCGCGGTCGACGAGGTCCTCGATCGCCCGGAAGCGCTGCTCGGCGCCGGTGTCGTCGGACAGCTCCGAGATGGACGCCGGCAACTCGCCGAAGCGCTCGGCGACGGCGCCGAAGGGCATCGACCGGCTCGCGGCCACCGCCGTGATCGGCACGACGACGGTGCGGCCGGTGCCGTCGCGACCGGCGACGCGGTCGGTGACCCGCGCCGCGGCGGTGCTCTTGCCGATGCCGGGGGCACCGACGAGCGCGACGCTCCACCGGTGCTCGGCGACGACGGCGACGGCGCGGTCCTCTTCCGCGCGCTGTGCGACGGGCCAGGCCACGCGGGCGGGGGCGGCCGGTCGGCGTCGGCGGGCGGGTGCGGTTCGTTCACGCATCCGACACACCTCCTCCGCTTGGGATACCGACCAGTAGCGTCCATCCTCTCCCGGATCGGTCGCCGCGCACAGGCCGCGGGACGTCCCACAGTGGGGGACAATGGACAGGTGAGCAACACCGATCAACCCGACGAGCAGCCGCTCCCCACGCCGGCACCGGCTCCCAGCGCGGTCGCCAGCCCCGACGAGGTCACCATCCGCCGTGCACCGAAGTTCGGCGTGTTCATCGTCGGCGGTGCGGTGCTCGGGTTCCTCGCGACCCTCGTCGTGGTCGCCCTCACCATGAACCTCGGCGGCCAGCGGGACCAGACCAGCTTCGGCAGCCTGGTCGGCTACTTCAGCCTGTGGGGCGTCACGATCGGCGCCTTCGTCGGTGCGGTCGTCGCCGTCGTGTTCGACCGGGTCTACGCCCGGCGGTCGGCCCGCCTGACGGCGGAGCGCGTCGAGGTCGAACTGCCGCCCGAGACGGTCGACGGTGAGCTCGACGGCCACGGTGACCAGCGGCCGTAGCCGCCCCCGACCAACGGACTGGAGGCCCGGTGCCAGCTGGCACCGGGCCTCCAGTCCGTCGTCGGGTCGCGTCTCGGACGCGACCTAGCTGAGCTGGTTCGCCTCGACCCAGGACAGGTACTCCGGGCTCACGGTGCCCGTGACGTACTCGCCCGTGAAGCAGCTCATCTCGAGGTCGGTCACGTCCGAGCCCTCGATGATGGCGTCGCGCATGTCCCCGACCTCCTGGTAGATCAGGTGGTCGCTGCCGAGCACGCGGTTGATCTCCGGGATCTTCCGGTCGTGCGCGATGAGCTCCGCGCGCGTCGGCATGTTGATGCCGTAGACGTGCGGGAACCGGACAGGTGGAGCGGCGCTCGTGAACGTGACCTCGTTCGCGCCGGCGGCCCGGGCCATCTCGACGATCTCGCGGCTCGTGGTGCCGCGGACGATCGAGTCGTCGACGATCAGGATGTTCTTGCCCTTGAACTCGGACGACATCGCGTTGAGCTTCTGACGCACCGAACGCTTGCGCTCCGCCTGCCCCGGCATGATGAAGGTGCGGCCGACGTAGCGGTTCTTGTAGAACCCCTCGCGGTACTCGATGCCGAGCTTCCGGGCGACCTGCATGGCCGCCGGACGGCTCGAGTCCGGGATCGGCATGACGACGTCGATGTCTCCGGTCGGCGCGTACTGCTCGATGGTGTCGGCGAGGCGGTTGCCGAGGCGCAGACGTGCGTCGTAGACCGAGATGCCGTTCATCACCGAGTCGGGACGTGCCAGGTAGACGTACTCGAACGAGCACGGCACCAGGCGCGGGTTCTTCGCGCACTGGCGGGCGTGCATCTGGCCGTTCATCTCGATGAAGACGGCCTCGCCCGGGGCGATGTCGCGGACGATCTCGTAGCCGCCGGACTCGAGCACGAGCGACTCGCTCGCGACGACCCACTCCGGCTGCCCGGCCTCGTCGAACTTGTGGCCGAGGATCAGCGGGCGGATGCCGAACGGGTCGCGGAAGGCCAGCAGCCCGTGCCCGGCGATGGTCGCGATCGTGGCGTAGGAGCCCTCGACCCGCTCGTGCACGCGCTCGACGGCGTCGAAGACCTGACCCGGGTCGAGGTTCGCGCCGCGGACCTGGCCCTGCAGCTCGTGCGCCAGCACGTTCACCAGGAGCTCGGTGTCACTCGTCGTGTTCAGGTGACGGCGGTCGATGTCGAACAGTTCACGCGTGAGTTCCCGCGTGTTGGTGAGGTTGCCGTTGTGGACGAGGACGATGCCGTACGGCGCGTTCACGTAGAACGGCTGGGCTTCTTCTTCGTTCGTCGCGGCGCCCTTGGTGGCGTAGCGGACGTGTCCGAGCCCCATGGTGCCGAGGAGGGCACGCATGTCGCGGGTCCGGAACGCCTCACGCACGTGGCCGCGGGTCTTGTGCATGTGGTGCACGTGACCCTCGACCGTGGCGATGCCCGTCGAGTCCTGCCCGCGGTGCTGCAGGAGGAGCAGTGCGTCGTAGATGGATTGGTTGGCGGGGCCCTGCGCAACAAGGCCGACGATGCCGCACATTCGCGGGTGTGCTCCAGATCAGTAGAATCGGGGGGTACCGAACAAGTCTGCCATGTCACCGCGAAGGACTCCGCATGCCCAACCCGTACGCCGAAGCCGGAGTGGACACCGCTGCCGGTGACCTGGCCGTCGAACTGATGAAGTCCGCGGTCGCGGCCACCCACAACGCCTCGGTCCTCGGTGGCGTCGGTGGGTTCGCCGGGCTCTACGACGTCTCGTTCCTGAAGGACTTCTCACACCCGTTGCTCGCGACGTCGACCGACGGCGTCGGCACCAAGGTCGCCATCGCGCAGGCGATCGACAAGCACGACACCATCGGGCAGGACCTGGTCGGCATGGTCGTCGACGACATCGTCGTGGTCGGCGCGAAGCCGCTGTTCATGACCGACTACATCGCCTGCGGTCGCGTCGTGCCCGGCCGGATCGCCGACATCGTCGCCGGCATCGCCCGCGGCTGCTCGGAGACCGGCACCGCGCTGGTCGGTGGCGAGACCGCCGAGCACCCGGGGCTGCTCGGCCCGGACGACTACGACGTGGCCGGTGCGGCGACGGGTGTCGTCGAGGCCGACGCGCAGCTCGGCGCGCACCTGGTGCAGGACGGCGACGTGGTCCTGGCGATCGAGTCGTCGGGGCTGCACTCCAACGGGTACTCGCTCGTGCGGCACATCCTGGCGTCGCGCGGTGTCGGCTTCACGGATCAGCTGCCCGAGCTGAGCGGCGTCGGGTTCGGCGGCGCGGTCTCCGTCGGCGAAGCCCTGCTCGAGCCGACCCGCCTGTACACCGCACCGCTCCTGGCGCTGCTCGAGCGGCACCCGGGCGCGGTGCACTCGCTCTCGCACGTGACCGGTGGTGGCATCGCCGCGAACCTGGCGCGCGTGCTGCCCGTCGGCTCCTGGGTCGAGGTCGACCGTTCCACCTGGCAGCCACTCCCGGTGTTCCGGGTCCTGGCCGACATGGCCGGCACGCCGATCGAGGACACCGAGGGCACCTGGAACCTGGGCATCGGCATGTTCGCCGTCGTCTCGGCCGGGGCTGCTGCCGAGGTCATCGCCTCGCTCGGTGCCGCCGGCATGCCCACGTGGCCCGTCGGCACGATCGCCACGTCCGCGCGGGACCTGACCGGGTTCGAGCAGGGCGCCAAGGGTGTCGACGGCGGCGCGGTCCGGCTCGTCGGGAGCTACGCGGGCTGACCCGCTGGGCGGAGCTCCGGGGCCGGCGGCTCCGGCTCCGCCGCGCCGTGGTGCGTGCGGTGAGTGGTCACGAACCGTCGCCTGGCGGGCCCGCATCCGACGGTTCGTGACCACTCGGCGTCGTGCGCACGGTGAGTCGTGACCAGTCGAAGCCCGGGATCCAGCGCGCCGACGGGTGTCCGGGCACGCGGAAACGCCGCGCTGCCCGAGGGCTGCGCGGCGTGACTGCGAGAGAGGTCAGGCGGACTTGTTCTGGTCTGCCTGGGTCTCGAACTCGTCTTCGTCTTCCGCCGGTTCCGGACCGTACTGGTCCGCCCAACGGTCGACGTAGTTCTCGTCGGAGTGTTGTCCGGCGGAGAGCTCCTGCTCGAGCGCACCGTAGTTCGTCTGCGGGCTGAAGTACTTCAGCTCACGGGCGACCTTGGTGTGCTTCGCCTTCTGACGGCCGCGCCCCATGCGTGACCCCCTCGTTCGGCTCTGGTCCGGTCCTGGCGAATGACGGAAGATCACTCGGGGAACCAGACGGTTCGTGGTTTGAAATCTGCCGATCACTCTACCATGTACCTCGATCTGGACGTCGCGCGACGGCTGGCCCGCACAGCAGAATCGAAGTGATGACGGAACCCCTCGAGACCCCGGTCGACCAGCACGCCCGCGTGGTGGTGATCGGTGCGGGGCAGGCGGGGCTCTCCGTGGGATACCACCTGCGTCGCCTCGGGCTCGTCCCCGGCAGCGACCTGGTGATCCTCGACCGCGCGCCGAGCACCGGTGGGGCGTGGCAGTTCCGGTGGGAGGCCCTGCGGCTCGGAGCAGCACACCGGGTGCACGACCTGCCCGGCATGCGTGCGATGGGCCTGGAGTTCGACGACGCCGACCGGTCGCGGCCCGCGCGGGACGTCGTCGGCGAGTACTACCGGCGGTTCGAGCAGCACTACGACCTGCGGGTGCGGCGCCCGGTCACGGTGACGTCCGTCTCACGCATCGACGGCGACGGCCGCGTGTCGGGCGACTCCCCGGCGGACCGTGGGCTCTGCGTCACGACCCGGAGTGCCGACGGCACCGTCACGCGCATCCGTGCCGACGTCGTGGTGAACGCATCCGGCACGTGGGGCACCCCGTTCGTGCCGTGGTACCCGGGGCGCGATGTGTTCCGCGGACGCCAGGTCGACACGACCGAGTACCGCAGCGCCTCCGAGTTCGCCCGCCAGGACGTCGTGGTGGTGGGCGGTGGGACGAGCGCGATCGGGTTCCTGCTCGAACTCGACGGTGTCGCCCGTTCGACCCGGTGGTTCACCCGGCGCCCGATGGTCTGGGCCGGGACCGCGTCGCTCGACGTCGAGTCCGCGGTGGCCGCCGTCGACGAACAGGACCGCGCCGCCCGCGCCGGCGAGGTCCTGCCGAGCATCGTCAGCGGCACCGGGGTCCCGGTGTCGCGACGGATCCGCGCCGGCATCGACCGCGGCGTGCTGCGCGACGAGCCGATGTTCACCCGGATGGACGAGACCGGGGTGGTGCGGGCAGACGGCACCCACCTGCACGCCGACGCGGTGGTCTGGGCGACGGGGTTCCGGGCCGACCTGCGGCACCTCGCCCCGCTGCACCTGCGGACCACGGCGGGCGGCGTGGTGGTCGAGGACGGCCGGTCCGGCGAAGAGCCGCGCTTGTTCCTGGCCGGCTACGGTCCCCAGGCATCGACCATCGGGGCGAACCGGGCCGGACGGCGCATCGCCCGCCAGGTGATGGACACACTGGCGGGCTGAACGGCACTGCGGCCCCCGCACGGTGCGAGGGGCCATGTGAACGGTGCGAGGTCCCGTTGCCGGTGCGACCCTCGCGAGCTCGCACCGGGTACGGAACCTCGCACCGGACGAAACCGGGACGCGCGGCTCAGGCGGGCAGGGGCTCCTCGACGCCACGACGACGGCGCGACGACTTGAGCACCAGGGCGTCGAGCGAGAACCGCCCGGGTCCGGTCAGTGCGACAGCGAGCGACGCCACCGCGAGGACGAGCACGTACTCGAACCCGCCGTCCTGCGAGTAGAAGCCAGCGGTGCCGTGGGCGAGGAACCCGGCGACGACCATGTCGACGGCCAGCAGCACGCCGACGACGCGGGTCGCGACGCCGAGCACGAGCAGGACGCCGCCGACGAGCTCGAGTCCGGCGACGAGGGGTGCTGCGACCTCGGCGAGGGGGACGCCCATGCCCGAGAAGCCCTGCACCACGTTGGGGATGCCCTGGGCGAACTTCTGGGCTCCGTGGGCGATGAACACCACCCCGAGGACGATGCGGAGCGCGGTCAGGCCGATGGAGGTCGATGTCGTTCGCATGGCCACGAAGGTAGCCGGTGACGCGTCATCGATCGTCCTCGAACAGGGGACTGACCGCGCTTCGCCAGAGCATGCCCAGACAGCGGTCCGCCGAAGGGCGGACTGCTTCTCAGGAATCGGCGCCGCGGCCGGTCTGCTGCTGGAGACGGTCGATGTGCTCCGACGCCTGCGCCTTGGTGAGGTCGGCGGGGAGTTCCTCGCCGGCTTCACGGGCCAGGGTGTCGAGGTAGCTGCGCTGCGGTCCGGTCATCGGCTCGTCGCCGGTGACCCACTGCTCGGGGTCCTTGCTCGCGTCGGTGGAGGGGCCGGGTCGGGGGCCGCCGAGGGTCTCGCCCTGGATCGGTGCGTCCGGGGTCTGCTGCTGGTCGCGGTCTGCGTCACTCATGTCCGCGACGGTACGCCGCACCCCCGTCACGACACGCAGCAGCGACGTCCCCCGAAGCGGCTCAGCGGCACAGCGCGCACGACGGCACGCATCCGCACCGAAGCGGCTCAGACGGCCGTCGCCGCGTACCGCACCAGATCGGGCCCGACGGCACTCGTGGCGATCGGCACGACGCGGTCGTCCCGCCGGATCCAGATGGTCGCCGCACGCTCGTCGATCCGGTCGACCTCGTGCAGCTCGCCGTCGAGCAGCACCGACGCCGCGACCCGCACCCGACCGCTCTTCGGACGTGGCGGCAACCCGACGACGTCGTCACCGTACGCCGGGTGCTCGCCGGGCTGCAGGAACGGGGACACCGGGGCCGTGACGACCTCGAGTCCCTCGTCGACCGCGGTCACCGCCACCAGGCGGACGGCCTGGTCGGTCGGCAGCGGCACGTCGACGACGGGCTCGGCGGTGGGGCCGGCCAGTGCGCGGAAGGTGGGCCGACCGTCGGGGGCGAGGTGGGCCTCCAGGCCGTCGATCCGGACGCGACCGCGCCCACGGGAGTCGGCGTAGACACCGGGCTCGATGCCGGACTGCCGCGCCTCGAGCCGGGTGAGGACGACGCGGTCCGGGCGGTACCAGTCGCGGAGGGCGGCGGGGTCCACCCAGCCGACGCTCGGGACGCCGCGGGAGAGCGCGGCGGACTCGTCGGCGGCGCGCTCGTCGCGCGCGCCGAGGGGGTGCTCGCCGCGCACGGCGACGAGTCCTTCGAGCGGGCTGCCGGCCGGCGGCTCGTGGTCGAGCACCTCGACGCGCTTCGAGACCTTGCCGCCGTGTCCGTCGAACGTGGCGAACGTCCGCAGGTCACTGATGGTCATGGGGCCACATGCTACGACTCGTCGGCTCCCCGTCGCGGCGGCGAGGGCACGAGGGCGTGGATCTCTCCCGTGCAGAGCGCGGGGTCGACGCCCTCGGCGGGGCCCGCCGGACGGGTCGCGCGGCGCGGCTGGATGCTGTTGCGCTCGGCGGACCGGAGCAGGCGGTCCTCAGCCGAAGCCGAGGCCGCGGCCTCGACCGACGAACCGGGCTGCGCGGGGCGGCGGAGCGGGGGCCGGACGGGCTCGCCACGGCGCTCCTGGCCGGGCAGCGGGCGGGAGCGGCGGCCGTACAGCAGCTCGGACGAGTCGAGCAGCCACGGCACCAGGGCCACGGTGACGCCGTGCACGAGCAGCAGCTTCTTGCGGATGCGGCGGCCGCGGTGGTTGTGGAGCAGGCCCTCCCACCAGTGCCCGACGATGAAGATCGGGGTGTAGACGGTGACGACCTCGGAGCCGTGCTCGTCCCGGTGTGCCTTGATGTACTTGATCAGGGGCATCGAGATGTCGCGGTACGGGCTCGGCACGATCGTCAGCGGCACCTGGATGCCGTACTCCGCCCACTGGTCGCGCAGGCGCTGGGACTCGGCGTCGTCGATCGCGACGTGCACCGCCTCGATGCTCGCGTGCTCGGCGGCGACCGCGTAGTCGAGCGCCTTGAGCACGGGCTTCTGCAGCTTGTTCACCAGGACGATGGCGTGGTCGCCGGTGGCGCCGAACTTCGTCTCGACGTCGGCCTCGATCTCGTGCGAGACGTCGCGGTAGTAGCGGTTCACGCCGAGCATGAGCACGTACAGCACCGGCATGATCAGGAACACGAGCCAGGCGCCGTGGGTGAACTTCGTGATCGTGACGATGACGAGCACCACGAGGGTGAAGGTCGCGCCGATCGCGTTGATCGTGCGGGAGCGGACGACCTGCCCACGGTTCACGGGTGGCTCGCCGTCGGCGGCGGGCGCCCCGTCCCGGTCCCGATCGGCCCGCAGCAGTCGTGTCCAGTGCACGACCATGCCCGTCTGTCCGAGCGTGAACGACACGAAGACACCGATGATGTAGAGCTGGATGAGGCTCGTGACGTTCGCCCGGTAGACCACGAGCAGCGCCGCGGCGACCAGGGCCAGGACGATGACGCCGTTCGAGTAGATGAGCCGGTCGCCGCGGGTCGAGAGCGCCTTCGGAGCGTACGAGTCGCGCGCCAGGATCGAGCCGAGCAGCGGGAACCCGTTGAAGGCCGTGTTCGCCGCGAGGAGCAGGACCGCGGCCGTCGTCGCCTGGATCACGAAGAACAGCACCGAGTTGTTGCCGAACGTCGCGGCCGCGATCTGCGCGATGAGCGAGCGCTGCGGCGTGGTGGCGCAGTTCGCGAAGCCCTGCAGGTCGCAGGCACGCTCTGCGTAGTGCACGTGCGACACGAGCGCCAGGGTGATGAGCCCGATGAACAGGACGATCGCGATGCCACCCATCGCGACCAGGGTGGCCTGCGCGTTCTTGATCTTCGGACGGCGGAACGCCTGCACGCCGTTCGCGATGGCCTCGACGCCGGTCAGGGCCGAGCAGCCCGAGGCGAAGGCGCGGAGGAGCAGCAGGATGAACGCAGCCTGCGTGGTGTGCTCGACGTTCTGCACGGTGTACGCCGCGGACTCGGCGACCGGGGCGTTGCCGGCGGCGACCCGGACGAGCCCGGTGACGACCATCACGAAGACGCTCGCCACGAACAGGTAGGTCGGGATCGCGAAGGCCTTGCTCGACTCCCGCACACCCCGCAGGTTCGCGGCGGCGAGCAGCACGACGAACAGCAGGGCGAGCTCGACGCGGAAGTGGTCGAGCATCGGGAGCGCCGAGATGATGTTGTCGACACCGGAGGCGACCGACACGGCCACCGTCATCACGTAGTCGACGAGCAGCGCGCTCGCGACGACGAGCCCGGCCTTCTCGCCGAGGTTCCGGTGCGCCACCTCGTAGTCGCCACCACCCGACGGGTACGCCTTGATGAGCTGCCGGTACGAGGCGACGACGACCACGAGCAGCAGCACGACGAGTGCGGCGACCCACGGCGCGAACGTCAGGAAGGCCATGCCGCCGAGCAGCAGGATCATCAGGAGTTCCTGCGGCGCGTACGCGACAGAGGACAGCGGGTCACTCGCGAAGATCGGCAGGGCCAGGTGCTTCGGGAGGAGCTGTCCTTCGAGCTTCTCAGAGGGGAGGGGATCCCCGATCAGTCGTGCTTTCAACGACCGGATCTCGTTCGTCACGAGCGGCAAACCTACTCAGTTCCGGGCGCGAGTCAACACGGTTCGCCTGCCGCATATTCCCGGCTGCCCACCGGTGCTCCACCCTGGGGGTCGTGGACCCCTTGTGGTTGACGCAGCGTCAAGCAGTACAGTCGCCAGCATGAGCGCATCGACAGGCCCGGACGACCCAGCTGCGAAAGCTCCCCACGTCATCACCGAGGTGGCGCGTTCCGCCGGTGTCTCGAGTCGGACCCTGCGGCACTACGAGGCCGTCGGACTGCTGCCGGCCACGGCCGTCGGCGCCGGTGGGCTGCGGCGCTACGACGACCGTGCGCTCGTCCGACTGCAGCGCATCCTGCTGCTGCGCGGGCTCGGACTCGGACTGCCCGAGATCGCGCGACGGCTCGACGACGAGGGCGACGACGTCGCGGCGCTCACGGCGCACCTGACGTGGCTCGAGCACGAACGGGACCGGCTGGCCCGCCAGCTGGCCGCGGTCCGCACCACCGTGGCGCGCGTCGAGCACGGGGAGGACCTGACGGCAGGCGAGGCCTTCGCCGGCTTCCCGCCGACGCGACTGCCGGCTCCCGATCCGCCGGGTGCGGGGCGCTGAGGAACCAGGTTCCGGACACCGCACCGCGGATCTGCACGGTGCGGTGTCCGGAACCTGGTTCCGCGGGTGACGGCGGGCGCGACACGGTGCGGACGACGGCCGGGAGGCCCTGGTCGCCACCGCCTGTCGGCCGTCGGCCGTCAGAGCGACTTGCGCAGGGCCTCCAGGCCGTCACGCAGACGCGTCACGGTGTCCGCACCGAGCGTGCCGCGGGTCGCCCGACGGCGCAGGTCCGCACGCACCTGCTGCCGGAACGACGACAGCGCCATCTCGAGCTCGCGCAGGGCACGGGCGCTGTCCGAGGGCACGGACACGGGCTCCTCGGCGGAACCGGTCGCCGGGCTCTCGGCGGCGGCGGCCAGGTCGGCACGGAGCGACCGCATGGCCTCACCGACGGACGCACGCACGCCGTCGGCCAACGACTTCACCGAGTCGCTGACCCCGGACTCGACCGTGGCGATCTCGTCGGCACGTGCCGCGAGCTCGGCGCGGCCGGCGTCCGTGATCGCGTAGACGGTCTTGCGGCCGTCGGCGGTCTTCGTGACCAGGCCGTCGTCCTCGAGCTTGGCGAGCCGGGGGTACACGGTGCCGGCGCTCGGCACGTAGGTGCCGCCGAAGCGGTCGCCGAGTGCCTGGATGAGCTCGTAGCCGTGCATCGGGTGGTCGGCCAGCAGGACGAGCAGGTAGAGGCGCAGGTGGCCGTGGGCGAAGACGGGGCTCATTCGGGCACCTCGCTCTCGTTCGTCGGGGTGGTCGGCGCAGTCGGCGTGCTCGGCGCAGTCGTCGGGGGCGTCGGCTCGGCGACCGGCGGGGCGTGCAGCACCGCGATGTCGCCGGAGACGGAGTTCACCCGCAGGTCGAGCCACTGGCCGGACAGCTCGCCGCCCTGCTTGACGTAGGAACCGCGCACCCCGCGGATCTCGGCGTCGTCGAACTGCAGCTTGCCGGTCGCGGTGTTCACCGTGCACTTGTAGGCGACGCCGTCCGCCAGGCGGACGCTCACCGACCCGGACACCGTGTTGACGCGGGCGGACTCGGGGACCCCGTGCAGGTCGAGCACGACGTCGGCCGAGACGCCGTCGGCCTGGAACCGCGGGATCTCGCCGGTGGCCACGACGTCGCCGGAGACGGTGTGCACCGCGAGCGCGCCGTCGAGGTCGCGGATCGTGGTGGCGCCCGAGACGGCGTTGACCGTGACGTCACCCGCGACGCCGTCGACGACCAGGTCGCCGGACACCGTGTTGAGCGTGGCACCGCGGTTCGTGCCGGACAGCAGTGCACCGGCCGAGACGACACCGAGCGTGATGCCGGCGTCGCGGGGGACCAGGATGCTGACGTCGGCGTGGGCCTTGCCGCGGAAGGACTTCAGGAACCCGATGGGGTCGTCCCACCGGACCTGGGGGTGGTCGACGGTGAGGGTGTCGCCGTCGACCTCGATGAGCATCTGCTTGCCGGACACGCTGTGGATCTCGACCCGGGCCGTGGGTTCGTCGTGCGCGACGACGTCCACCTGCCCGCCGACGAGGCCGACACGCACGGTGCGCACGATGCCGGTGTCGATGACCTTGGGCTCGTCGACGAGCCACTTCTCCTGCGCCATGTTGCCTCCTGGAACTCGCGATGTATCGCGTCTGTGGAGGTCACGCTATATCGCGTTCCCCGCGGCCGCAAGGGGTCGCGCGCGATCGCCACGCGATCGCCGGGCGATCGCCACGCGATCGCCGGGCGATCGTGAGCAGGAACGGTCGGGTCGGGGCAGTGGACCCGACCGTTCCTGCTCACGAAGCGGGCGTGGCGGGGGTGGGGCGGGCCTCCAGGGTGGGGGTGGCGACGTTCGCTGACGGCGCCGGCGCCGTGCGCTCGGGGCTCCAGGGGAACCGGCGGAAGTGCGGCATGAGCGGTTGGACCATCGGGCCGATCGCGAACGCCGCGACGACGGTGCCCGCGCCGACGTCCCCGCCGAGGATCCACCCGACGATCACGACGGTGACCTCGACCAGGGTGCGGGCGAGCCAGATCGGCCAGCCGAGCCGCTGGTGCAACCCGACCATCAGGCCGTCCCGCGCCCCGGTGCCGAACCCCGCACCGATGTAGAACGCCGTCGCGACCGCGAGCAGCACGAGTCCCGCCGCGAACAGCCCGATCCGGGCCACGATCCCCGACGGCTCCGGCACCAGCCAGAGCACCAGGTCGGCACTCGGCCCGATCGCCAGGGCGTTCAGCAGCGTCCCGATGCCCGGCTTCTGGCGGAGCGGGATCCACAGCAGCAGGATGACGCCGCTCGACACCACCGTGATGACGCCGAACGACCACGGCACGACGTTCTCGAGCCCCTGGGTCAGCACCGTCCACGAGCTCACGCCGACCACCGCGCGGACCTGCAGTGCGGTCGAGGCGCCGTAGAGGAACAGTCCGACGAAGAGCTGGACGAAGCGCAGGGTGAGGGCGGTGCGGCGGGACATGTGGCCATCGTCCCGAAAGATTGGCCTGCTGGTCGAGAGCCAATCGCGCTACCGTGGATCCGTGCCCCCTGTCCTGATCAGTGCCCGTGCCGCCTCCCACTTGCTGACCGACTGGCGCGCGAGCACCGACGCCCCGGCCTACGAGGCGCTCGCCGACGCCCTCCGGGTCCTCGTCATCGACGGACGGGTCGCCCAGGGCGTCCGGCTGCCGGCCGAGCGCGGACTGGCCGCAGCCCTCGGCGTCTCGCGCACCACCGTCGCGAACGCCTACGCCCGCCTGCGCTCCGACGGGTTCCTGGTGTCCGTCCGTGGCTCGGGCAGCGTGGTCCACCTGCCCCGTGACCTGGTCGGCCGGCCCGACCCCGAACGCCTGGGCGGAGTCGTCGAGGGGGACCTGCTCGACCTGCGCAAGGCGGCCCTGCACGCGGCCCCCGGCATCGACGAGGCGGTCGAGCGGGCGGTCCGGCACGTCCCAGCGGCGCTCGCCGGGATCGGCTACGACACCGTCGGCGACCCCGGCCTCCGCGCCGCGATCGCCGCGCGCTACACCGAGCGCGGACTGCCGACCGAACCCGCCCAGGTCATCGTCACCCTCGGCGCGCAGCACGCGATCGCCCTGCTCGCGCGCGTGCTCGTCCGCCGTGGCGACGCCGTGCTCGTCGAGTCCCCGACCTACCCGCACGCGCACGAGGCCTTCCGCGAGGCCGGCGGCCGCCTGGTCGGCGTCCCCGTCGACGCGCGGACGGGGTGGGACGCCGCCGCGCTCGAGACGACGCTGCGTCGCACCGCGCCCTCCGTCGCGTACGTCATGCCCGAGCTCCACAACCCGACCGGTGCGACCATGTCCGCGTCGACCCGCCGGCTCCTGCTGTCGGTCGCGTCCTCGGTCGGCACGGTCGTGATCGCCGACGAGACGATGGGGGAGCTCCGGATCGACGGGGAGCCGTCGCCGCCGTTGGCGGCGGCGGACCCGTCGGGGTCGTCGGTCGTGATGATCGGTTCCGCCGCCAAGGTCTTCTGGGGCGGCCTGCGGATCGGCTGGATCCGTGCCGACCCGGCGCTGCTGCAGCGGCTGTTGCTGGCCCGCCCGACGGGCGACCTCGGCACCCCTGTGCTCGACCAGCTGGTCGTGCGCGAGCTGGTCCCGCGCACGGCGGCCTTCCTGGAGGCGCGGCGTGCGTCCCTGCGCGAAGGTCGCGACGCGGTCGTGGGGGCGCTCCGGGCGCGGCTCCCGGAGTGGGACGTCCCGGCACCGGCGGGCGGGTTGACGACGTGGGTGGGGCTCGGCCGACCGGTGTCGAGCGCGCTCGTGCTCGCCGCGCGCGCCGAGGGTGTGGTGCTGGCCTCGGGCGGGGTGTTCGGGCCGGACGGTGGGTTCGAGCGGTTCCTGCGGGTGCCGTTCACGATGGCGCCGGCCGATCGGGGGCGGTTGGTGGACGTGCTGTCGCGGTCGTGGGAACGGGTGGGCGGCGAGACGAGCGGGGTGCGGGGGTCGTTGGCGGCGGTGGTCTGAGCGGTGCGTCGTCCGGGGCTCGGCGTTGTCCGCCCGGCTCGGTGTCTTGCGGGACTCGGTGTCTTGCGGGGCTCGGCGTCATCCTCTGGGGTGAGGTCGGGTCGGGGGTTCTCGCTCCTCGGGGTGATGCGGCTCCGGCGGGGTCCGGCGAGGCTGGTGCCATGAACGCGACCCTGTCCGCCGGAACCCGCTCCGCTGTGCCGACGTCCGTCGAGCCGCCCGCGGCGGTCCCCGCCGTGGTGCGGGTCACCATCGCGCTGAGCGGGGCGTTCCTGGCTGGCGTCCTGACCTCGTTCGGGCAGGCCGTGCCCGCACTCGCCTCCGTGTCGAACTCGGCCGGACCGTGGTTCCTCGTCGCCGCGCTGCTGTGCCTGGTCGCCGGAGCACGAGGGGGCCGGGTCGCCCTGCCGCTGGCGATGGTGCTCGGCGTCGTGCTCCTCGAGCTCATGCACGTCGGGTACTGGGCCACGACGGTCCTGCGCGGGTTCCCCGACGTGCTGTCGATCACGAACCCCTGGGTGCTGCTCGGGGTGCCGGCCGGGCTGCTGGCCGGAGCGGCCGCCGTGGCGGTGCGGTCCCGCGAGGCCCGGTGGCGCGCGGGGGCGTTCGGTGTGACGGCCGCGGTGCTCGTCGGTGAGGGGATCCGCGGGCTGCTGCAGGTCGCCGCGACGACGGGGCACGTCACCTGGGCCGTCGAGATCGTCGTCGGGGTGGTGCTCCTCGGCATCGGGGTCGTCGGCACCCGCTCACCCGTCGCGCGCGTGGTGGCGCTCGGCACCGGGGTGGTCGGGACGGTCGCGGTGCTCGGGGCGTACCTGGTGCTCGGCGGGTTCTGATCCTGCAGTCCTGATCCGACGGCGGGTCCTCGCCGCTCCGTCCTGATCCGACGGCGGGTTCTGGCTGCCAGCCGAACGTTCGTCGGTCGGTCCTGCGAGGATCGATGACGTGCACCTCCTCTCGGTCTTCAGCCTGCGCAACCGGGCCCTCATCGCGCTCGTCACGATCGTGGTCGCGGTCTTCGGCGGCATCGCGCTCTCGAGCCTCAAGCAGGAGCTGATCCCCAGCGTCGAGTTCCCGCAGGTCGCGATCGTCAGCGCCTACCCCGGAGCCACGCCAGAGGTCGTGTCGAACGACGTCTCGACCAAGATCGAACAGGCGATCCAGGTCGTCCCGGACCTCGAGTCGACCAGTGCGACCTCGTCGACCGGGCAGAGCGTGGTGTCGGCGTCGTTCCAGTACGGATCGAACCTGGCCAGCGCCGAGGACAAGATCCAGACCGCGGTGAACGCGCTGTCGCTGCCCGACTCGGTGCAGACGCAGATCGTCACCGGGTCCTTCGACGACCTGCCGGTGCTGCAGGTCGCCGTCTCGGCGTCCGGCAACCAGGAACAGCTCGTCGACCGGCTGCAGGCCTCGGCGATCCCCGACCTCGAGAAGCTCGACGGTGTGCGGCAGGCGGACGTCTTCGGCAACCCGGGTCGTCGGGTCGTCATCACGCCGGACCAGGACGAGCTCGCCGCCCGCGGCCTCAGCCAGACGGCGATCTCGGACGCGCTCGACGACAACGGCACCCTGATCCCAGGCGGCACCATCACCGAGGACGGCTCGACCCTGTCGGTGCAGACGGGCGAGCGGATCGCGTCACTCAAGGACATCCGCGCCCTCCCGCTCACGAGCTCGTCGGGTTCGTCGGGGTCGGACGGGTCCGGATCGGGGGCCGCCGGTGCCGACGGGACAGCTTCGTCCGGTGACGCCACGGCTGCGGGTGCGACCGGCACGGGGGCGACCGGCGCCGGTGCGACCGGGACCGGTGCGACCGGCACGGGCGCAACCGGCACCGCTCCCACCGGTGACGCCGCGACGGGCGGGTCGACGACCGCGGCCACGCCGACGGACACCACCCTGGGCGACGTCGCGAAGGTCGCCATCACCGAGTCGCCGCGCACCTCCATCAGCCGCGTGGACGGGCAGCAGGCGCTGACGATCTCGATCACGAAGACGCAGGAAGCCAACACCGTCGACGTCTCGAACACCGTCCGCGACGCCCTGCCCGGCATCGAGGACAAGATCGAGGGCGACCCCCGCTTCACCGTCGTCTTCGACCAGGCGCCCTACATCCAGCAGTCCATCGACTCCCTGGCCGAGGAGGGCCTGCTCGGGCTCGCCTTCGCGGTGCTCGTCATCCTGGTGTTCCTGCTGTCGTGGCGTTCCACGCTCGTCACCGCGATCTCGATCCCGACGTCGGTGCTCCTCGCCGCGATCGGCATGCGCGCCGCCGGGTACACGCTCAACATCATCACGTTGGCGGCCCTGACGATCGCGATCGGGCGCGTGGTCGACGACTCGATCGTCGTCATCGAGAACATCAAGCGGCACATGCTCCCCGGCGTCGACCGCGGCCAGGCCGTGCGGGACGCCGTTCGCGAGGTCGCCGGAGCGGTCACCGCCTCGACCCTGACCACCGTCGCGGTGTTCCTGCCGGTCGCCTTCGTCGCAGAACTCGTGGGGGAGCTGTTCCGACCGTTCGCCGTGACGGTCACCCTGGCGCTCGTCGCGTCGCTGTTCGTCTCGCTCACCATCGTGCCGGTGCTGGCGTACTGGTGGCTGCGCCCGCCGAAGGCGAAGCCGGGCGACGCGACGGCGACAGCGGAAGCGCCCATGGACGCGGAAGCGACACCGTCGGCGATCGATGCCGAGCGCGGGCACGAAGGTGACCGCTCGGAGGGTGCGCTCGCCTCCGCCGCGGACCTGCACGACGCCGGCCGGGTCGACCGCCTGCGACGCGTCTACCTGCCGGTGCTCCGGTGGGTCGTCCGCAAGCCGGTCGTCGTCATCCTGCTCGCCGTGATCGTGCTCGGCGGAACGGTCGCCACGCTGCCGTTCGTCACCACGAACTACCTCGGCGACTCGGGGCAGAACACGTTCACGGTCACGCAGGACCTGAAGGCCGGTTCGAGCCTCGCCGTCCAGTCCGAGTCCGCACGCAAGGTCGAGCGGGCACTGCAGGACGTCGACGGCGTCGAGACCGTGCAGACCACCATCGGCACGAGCGGCCAGTCGATCCAGGCGGCGTTCGGCGGGGGCGGCAGTGCCTCGGTGCAGTACGCCGTGACGACCGACGCCGCGGCCGACCAGCCCACGATCCAGGCCGACGCGCGGAAGTCGATCGGGAAGATCAAGGACGTCGGCGAGGTCACCATCGCGTCCTCCGGCGGAGGGTTCGGTGGCAGCAGCGACATCGAGGTCGACGTGACCGCGCCGACCCAGTCGCAGCTCGAGACGGCGTCGCGCCAGGTGCTGAAGACCATGCAGTCGGTCCCGGACACCACGGGCGCCACGAGCAACCTGTCCGCGGCAGAACCGTTCCTCGCCGTCCGGGTCGACCGCCAGGAGGCAGCGTCACTCGGACTCACCGAGACCCAGGTGGGTGGCCTCGTCGCGGCCGCGGTCTCGCCGCGGGACACCGGCAGCATCGAGATCGACGACGCGACGCTCGACGTCTACATCGCCGACCCGGAGCCGCCGACCACCATCGCCGCGCTCCGTGCACTCGACGTGCCGACGAGCACCGGCACGGTCCCGCTGTCCGACGTCGCCACGGTCGAGGAGTCCGAGGGCCCCACCACGGTCACCACGACGAACGCGGCCCGCACCGCCACGATCACCGTGACGCCGGACGCCACGAACCTCGGTGCGGCCGTGCAGTCCGTCACGACCGCCGTCGACGAGCTCGACCTGCCGAAGGGTGCGACCGCCTCGATCGGTGGCGTCGCCGCCAGCCAGTCGTCGGCGTTCTCGCAGCTCGGGCTCGCGGTGCTGGTCGCCGTGCTGATCGTCTACGTGATCATGGTCGCGACGTTCCGGAGCCTGCTCCAGCCGCTGCTGCTGCTCGTGTCGGTGCCGTTCGCGGCGACGGGCGCAATCCTGCTGCAGATCGCGTCGGGCGTCCCGATCGGTGTCGCGTCGCTGATCGGTCTGCTCATGCTCGTCGGCATCGTCGTGACGAACGCGATCGTGCTCATCGACCTCGTCAACCAGTACCGACGGCGCGGGTTGCGGGTGCGCGAGGCGTTGATCGAGGGCGCCACACGACGCCTCCGTCCGATCCTGATGACGGCGATGGCGACGATCTTCGCGCTGCTGCCGATGGCGATCGGGCTGACCGGCAAGTCCGGCTTCATCTCGCAGCCGCTGGCGCTGGTCGTGATCGGCGGCCTGGTGTCCTCGACGCTGCTGACGCTCGTGGTGCTGCCGGCGCTGTACTTCGTCGTCGAGCGGGCTCGCGAGCGCCGCGCGGATCGGCGGGCGGCGAGGCAGACGGAGCCGGGCGAAGCTGCCTAGCGGCGGTACTCGGCGTCGATCGCGGCGAGGGGCGAGACGACGACGCGCTCGGTCTGCTCCTCGCGCTCGACGGCCCGGAACCAGGACACCAGCACGAGGGTCAGCGTCACGAGGAACACCACGGCGGCGACCTGCGACACGACGGCCAGCTGCCCGGTGACCGAGGCGTAGCCGCCGAACGACACCGCGGCGACGAACGACAGCCCGAGCAGCAGCTCCCCGAACGTCTGCAGCGCAGGGCGGTCCCAGCGGGTCGCAGCGGCGCGGGCAGGGCGGGTCGAGGTGTCGGTCACCCCCGAAGTCTGCGGCCAGGGGGTCGGCAGCGGCAGTCCCGACTCCGGGTGGCACCCACCCGGGGCACGCGGTCGGTCTCCTGCGCCGACAACCGCCAACCGGCAGCCGGCAGCCGGCAGCGCCAGCCGGCAGCTGGTCGGCCGGCGCGGTCAGCCCAGCTGCCTCCGCAGGAACGTGACCACGCGGCGGCTCATCGCCTCGTCGAGCTGGGCGATCGAGTGGGCCGTGCCCTCGACCGCCACGAACGTCACCGGGACGTCATGGGACCGGAGCGTCGCCGCGAACTCCTGCGACTCCCACATCGGGATGAACTCGTCGGTGGAGTGCCCGATGAAGAACGGCGCGGTGTCCGAGGTGACGTGGAACTCCGGCGAGGCCCGCGTGGCCGCCGGACACCTGGCGTACGACCGGCACCCGAGGTAGAGCAGCTGCTTGCGCTGGAAGGCGGCGGACACCCCGTCGGGCTCGGTGGACCGGGTGGTCAGGTTCGTCGGCCCGCTCAGGTCGACCACGGCACGGATCCGGTCGCCGTCGGCGTACGCGGCGGAGTCGTGGTCGGTGACGGCGAGCATCGCGGCGAGGTTGCCGCCGGCGCTCCCGCCGAACACGCCCACGCGCTGGGAGTCGACGTCGTAGGTCTCGAGCGTCGCGGGACGGAACACGTAGTCCAGCGCGCGGCGGACGTCGTCGAGCCCGGCCGGGAACGGGTCCGTCGGCGCCAGCCGGTAGTCGACGTTGAACGTCACGAAACCCTCGGACGCCAGGTACTTGCACACGGACCGGTACGCGGCCGTCGCCTTGTCGCCGTGCGACCAACTGCCGCCGTGGATCATCAGGACCGCGGGGCGTCCGGTGGCGGCCTCGACCGCTTCGGCATCGGGGTCGGCGGTGGCCGAGGCGGACGGCGTCGCAGTGGGTGTCGCCGTCGTCGCGGGGTCGCTGTCGGCGGGCAGGCACACGTCGAGGCGCTGCAGCGGGTCGGTGCCGTAGGGCACGTCGGCCACCACGTCGATGCCGTGGTACCGCAGCGACAGCGGGTAGATGACGCTGTCCGCGGTCACGGTGGCGTTCTCGTCGCCGACCGGATCCGTGCTGCAGGACGCCATCGCGCCGAGCGCCACGACCGCGGCGACGAGCGCGAGCACTGAGCGGCGGCCGGACTTCATCCCCTCCACGCTAGCCGCCCCGGCGACCGCCCACGTCACCCGAGCGGAGGATGGCAGTGCGAGGATGAGCACGGCAGCCGCCGACCGGAGCACCGCAGGAGGACCCGTGAGCAATCGCAAGGCCTGGAACGCCGATCCCGAACCACTGCTCCGCGTCGAACCCGGGTTCCGCCTCGACCAGGTGGACCCGGACGGCACCCCGGGCTTCCCCGGCCGCAAGATCGACGGCCTCGAAGCCCTCGCCGCCGGCGCCTCACGTCTCGCCGCCCTGCAGGAGCGTCTGTACGCGGCATCGACGGCCGGCGACGAGCGCCGGGTGCTGCTCGTGCTCCAGGCGATGGACACCGCGGGCAAGGGCGGCATCGTCTCGCACGTCGTCGGTGCGGTCGACCCGAACGGCGTGCACTACGCCGGCTTCAAGGCCCCGACGGCCGAGGAGCGCGAGCACGACTTCCTCTGGCGCATCGAGAAGCAGCTGCCGGCAGCCGGGCAGCTCGGCGTGTTCGACCGCTCGCACTACGAGGACGTGCTCGCCCAGCGCGTCCGCGGGCTCGCCGCACCGGACGAGATCGAACGCCGGTACGGCGCGATCACCGCGTTCGAGGACGGCCTCGCCGCCTCGGGCACGACCATCGTCAAGGTGATGCTGCACATCTCGAAGGATGAGCAGCGCGAGCGTCTCGGCGACCGGCTCGACCGCCCCGACAAGCACTGGAAGTTCAACCCGAGCGACATCGACGACCGCCTGCTCTGGGACCGCTACCAGCAGGCGTACCAGATCGCCCTCGACCGCACGTCGACCCCGCAGGCGCCCTGGTACGTCGTCCCCGCGAACCGCAAGTGGTACGCCCGCCTCGCCGTGCAGCAGCTCCTGCTCCGGGCGCTCGAGGACATGCACCTGTCGTGGCCGAAGGCCGACTTCGACGTCGCCGAGCAGCGTCGTCGGCTCGCGGAGTCCTGAGCGCGCGCGACCACCGGCCTGGAGGCCCGTCCCTCGCCCGGCACGCCGCCGCCGGACCGCGCGGGGCTGGCGTCAGGTCACCGGCTCGCGTAGACTCACTCGGTCGGCCTTCGACGTCGTGACATTGTGATCACGGAAATTCTGCTGGGTGTGTGTTGCTCGAGGGCTGGAATCACGTCGACTCGCGACGGGATGAACCCCCTCTCCGCAAGCAGCCCCCGCCGATGTCGCTGTCGGGCGCTGCGGTACGTTGCGCACCCGAGAAAGCAGCCATGGCCCCGTACAACAAGGGCGGCGCGGACAACCGCGCCTCCGACCGCGTCCGCCACCCGAACGGCACCCCCGCCGCCCGCAGCAGCAAGCACCGCGGGTTCCGCGCCGCCGACTCGTCGCAGCCGCGCCAGAAGCAGCGCTGGGACGCCGAGGAGCGTCGCGGTCGCGCGTCGCAGGGCGAGCGTCCGGCCCGTCCGAACTGGGAGCCGCGTGACAGTGGCGGCCAGCGTCGCCCCGACCGCGACGACCGTGGTGGTCGCGGCTTCAACCGTGACGACCGCGCCCCGCGTCGCTTCGATCGTGACGACCGTGCGCCCCGTCGTGACAACGACGACCGTCCGCGTCGTTCGTTCGACCGCGACGACCGCGCTCCGCGTTCGTTCAACCGTGACGACCGCGCCCCGCGCAGCTTCAACCGTGACGACCGTGCGCCGCGTCGTGACAACGACGACCGTCCTCGTCGCTTCGACCGCGACGACCGCGCCCCGCGCAGCTTCAACCGCGATGACCGTGCGCCCCGTCGTGACAACGACGACCGTCCGCGTCGCTCGTTCGACCGTGACGACCGTGCGCCCCGTCGGGACAACGACGACCGCCCGCGTCGTTCGTTCGACCGTGACGACCGTGCGCCCCGTCGTGACAACGACGACCGTCCCCGTCGCAGCTTCGACCGTGATGACCGCGCTCCGCGCAAGTTCGACCGCGACGACCGCGCTCCTCGTTCGTTCAACCGTGACGACCGTGCGCCCCGTCGGGACAACGACGACCGTCCGCGTCGCTCGTTCGACCGCGACGCTCCGCGCAAGTTCGACCGCGACGACCGCAGCGACCGCACCCCGCGCCGCTCGTTCGACGAGCCCGAGCGCGGCAAGTTCGTGCCGGCCGACGACGTCAAGCTCGAGAAGCTCCAGGCCGAGGCCACCATCGCGGCCGACGTCGAGGGCGTGACCTTCGGCGACCTGGGCATCGGCGGCAACATCTCCCGCGCCCTGCAGGAGCTCGGCGCCTCGAGCCCGTTCCCGATCCAGGCGGCGACGATCCCCGACGTGCTCGCCGGCAAGGACGTCCTTGGCCGTGGCCGCACCGGTTCCGGCAAGACCATCGCCTTCGGTGCGCCCCTGGTCGAGAAGCTCATGGAGCACGGCGGCGGCACCAAGCGCAAGATGGGCCGCGCCCCGCGTGCGCTCATCCTCGCGCCGACCCGTGAGCTCGCCCTGCAGATCGACCGCACCGTGCAGCCCATCGCCCGTTCGGTCGGCCTGTTCACGACGCAGATCTACGGCGGCGTCCCCTACGGCCGTCAGGAGGGCGCGCTCGAGCGCGGCGTCGACATCATCGTCGGCACCCCCGGCCGTGTGCAGGACCTCATGAACAAGGGGAAGCTCGACCTCAGCGAGGTCATCATCTCCGTGCTCGACGAGGCCGACCACATGTGCGACCTCGGGTTCCTCGAGCCGGTGCAGGAGATCCTCTCCGCCACGGCCGAGGTCACCCCGCAGGGCAACCGCGCGCAGAAGCTGCTGTTCAGCGCGACGCTCGACACCCAGGTCGCGGCGCTCGTCGAGCAGTTCCTGCACGAGCCGAGCGTGCACGAGGTCGCGGGTGAGGACCAGGCGTCCTCGACCATCGACCACCGTGTCCTCGTGGTCGAGCAGCGCGAGAAGGACCGTCTCCTCGAGGAGCTGGTCGCCGGCGACGGCAAGACCATCGTCTTCGCCCGGACCCGCGCCTACGCCGAGCGTCTGGCCGACCAGTTCGAGGACGCCGGCATCCGCGCGACCTCGCTCCACGGCGACCTGAACCAGTCGCGCCGCACGCGCAACCTGCAGCTGCTCACCAGCGGCCGGGTGAACGTGCTCGTCGCCACCGACGTCGCCGCCCGCGGCATCCACGTCGACGACGTCTCGCTCGTCGTGCAGGCGGACGCCCCGGACGACTACAAGGCGTACATGCACCGCTCCGGCCGCACGGGTCGTGCCGGCAAGGAGGGCACGGTCGTGACGATCGTCCCGCGTGGCCGCATCCGCAAGATCGAGGGCATCCTCGAGCGCGCCGAGATCGAGGCGGACCTGGTGCAGGCCGCACCCGGCGACGGCATCGTGTCGGAGCTCGCCGCGCGCTGACCGGTCCTTTCGACCGACCTCGCAGGCTCGGTCGGCGCTGGCGCCGCGCGCCGCTGGCGCGTCGCATCGAGCGGGGCGCGCGCGGACGGGAGGTGGGCCCCACCCGCCGGTACCGGCGTGACGCGCCAGCGGCACGACGGCCGTGACGGGAGGGACGGTACCAGCTGGTACCGGGCCTCCCGTCCGTCACATGGTGAGCACCAATGGTCGGGTCGCGACGTCGGACCCGACCATTCCTGCTCACGAAGCGACCGCGCGCCCCGCGCGCCGCGCGCGCTCAGCGGTTGAAGAACAGCAGCCCGCGTACGAAACCGGCCTGTCCGGCGTGCTGCGTGCAGTCGTCCAGGATGCTGACGAGTCGCGCGCCGGCCGTCACGGGCGGGTCCCACGCGTCGTCGACGACGGGGTCGAGGTCGTCCGGGCCGAGCGTGCCGAGGTACGCGACGGTGCGCTCGTGCACCGCGCGCAGGTACCCGGTGAGCAGCTCGGCAGAGGCCCGCACCCGACCGACGTCGTCGCGGGACATGCCGTACCCGAGCGCCTCGGCCGGGAACGGCAGGCCGAACCGGTCGTACCAGCCGTCCGCCGTCCAGACCTGCTCGGAGCCGGCGAGCTCGGCGATCTGCACGTCCTGGCCGCGGGCGATGTGCCACGCGAGCCACGCCAGCGTGTTCGCCCCGGCTGCCGGTCGTGCCGCGAGCTGGTCTTCGGAGAGCCCGTCGACGGCCCGCTCGACGGTCTCGGGGATGCGGGAGAACGCTTCGGTGAGGAGTTCAGAGGGGGTCATGGCGCTCACGCTACGCGCGGGCCGTGACACCCGCTGTCACGCTGTGGACGACCGGTGGTGGCGTTCCAGGGCGGCGGCGAACCCCTCGAAGGCGGCCGCGACCACGGCGCGGTCCGACGGTGCGACGACCTGCTGGAAGGCCTGCGAGTAGACGGCACCGACCTCGCGGGCGACCGCCGTGCCCGAGGGCGTGAGGTGCAGCAGCACGCTCCGTCGGTCCTCGGGGTTCGGGCGACGCTCCAGGTGTCCGTGCTTCTCGAGCCGGTCGATCAGCGACGTCATCGCGCCGGTGGTGAGCTCGAGGTACTCGCCGGCCTGCTTCGGGGTCACGCCGTGGCCGCCGGCTGCGTTGAGGAAGAACACGAAGCGGGTGTCCGTGGCGTTCAGTCCGCGGCTCGTGCTCTCGTGGTGCAGGACCCGCGCGTGCTGCATCTGGAGCACCCGGAAGGCGGTGAGCAGTCGCGGCAGGTCGGCGTCGGGGTCCGTGCCGGCGGTGACGGGGTCCATCGCGGTGACGTCGGGCGACATGGGTGCCGGCGGTGTGGTGGGGGCGACGCGCGCCGCGGGGACGGCGGGTGCGTGCGGGGGGAGGACGACCGGGTCGGTGTCCGTCATGGGAGCTCTTCTCGGGTACAGGGTGGGAAGTTCAGTCAACAAGTAACTCACTCGTCAAGATACCCCCATCAGTGGGGACATCTCAGGTCTTGTGAGCTGCTCGAAGGCCAAGTAGCTTGATCGTCGTACCACCTCGGCACGTAGCGCGACCAACCACCGCGGGCCCGTCCGAACCACCGATCAGATCTCTTCCTCACGGAGTCCAACCATGTCTCGTGTCACGCCTCGTGCTGCCCGCCTCGCCGCCTGGATCGCCATCCCCGCTGCCCTCGTCGCCTCGGGGGTCGTCGTCTCGACGGCCTCGTACGCGGCCTTCTCCTCGACCACCGTCAACCCGACGAACAACTGGACGGCCGGCAGTGTCGCCCTGTCCGACGACGACAACAACACCGCGCTGTTCACGGCGAACAACCTGAAGCCCGGCTCGACCGGTGCGAACTGCATCGCGGTGACCTCGACCGGTTCGCTGCCCTCGGCCGTGAAGCTCTACGGCACGAACGTCTCGACCACGAAGGACCTGGCGGCGAACGTCAACCTGACCGTCGAGCAGGGCACCGGCGGCGGCTTCGGCTCCTGCTCCGGCTTCACCCCGGCCGCCACCGGCGGCTCGCTCTACAGCGGCACCGTCGCGGGCTTCGGCGCCGCCTCGACCAACTACGCGACCGGCGTCGGCACCTGGGCCCCGACCGGCACCGCGTCCGAGACGCGCGTCTACCGCGTCACCTACACGGTCTCGAGCACCGCCCCGAACACCGTGCAGGGCGGCACCGCAGCACTCGGCTTCACCTGGGAGGCCCAGAACAGCTGAGCCGGGACCGGGGCCGAACCCGCCCCGTCCGTTCCCTCCCCGCAACGCGCCCCCGGTCGAAGGCAGTCATGAGCAGCATCGCAGTGCACGGTGGTCCCGCACCGCACGCAGCGGTCCGTGACGCCGTCGACTGGGGGCGCGTCGTCGTCGCCACCCTCGCCCGGGGCGTGGTCGCGACGCTGCTCGGCCTCGCGCTCTGGGCGGCCGCGCCGGCGCTCATCGGGTGGCAGCCGACCACCGTGATGACCGGTTCGATGGAGCCGCGGATCGTCCCCGGCGACGTGGTCGTCTCGCGCCCGGTCGGCTCGGGCGAGATCGCGACGGGCAAGGTCCTGCTGGCCGACGACCCTGACCAGGCGGACCACCTGCGCATGCACCGCTACGTCGAGGACGGCCCCGGCGGCACCATGGTCACGAAGGGCGACGCCAACCCCCAGCAGGACTCCACACCGATCGAGCGCTCCGCCGTGCACGGCATCGCCTTCCTGCGCATCCCGTTCATCGGGACACCGATCCGCTGGATCAGCGCGGGGGAGTGGGGTCTGGTCGCGATGCTCGCGCTCGGCCTGACCGCGGTGCTCGCGCTCTGCACGATCGACGGGTCGCTCCGGCGACTCGTCGAGGACGACGACGAGACCGACGACGCAGCCGGGGGTCCGGACGACGCGGCCGGCCCGGACGACGCCACCGGTCCGGTGGACGGTACGGACGACGGCCTGGAGGCGCGGAACGGCGCCGCCACGGGCCTCCCGACCGCCGCGCCCACCGTCCTCACCCGTCGCGCGCTGCGTCGACGAGTCCGTCGCAGGCGGCGGCTGCGCCGCCTCGGTGGGGGCGCCGCGGTGCTCGTGCTCGCGGCGGCCACCGGCGTCCTGCTGCCCGGAGCGGCGGACGCGGCCCCGTGGTCACGGACCACCGTCGCGCCGACCGCGGCCTTCACGGCGGGCACGGCGACCGGTGTCCCCACCCTGACCTGCGTGCCGGCCGGGTCGAACACGGTGACGATCGCCTGGACCTACGACAACGGCGCGACCGTGCCGGTGTCGTTCGACCTGATGAACGGCACGACACAGGTGGCCAGCACGACGACCGTCGGTGCCCGTTCGATGGTCTACGGGGGCGCCGGACTCCTGAACCTCGGCACCACCTACACGCTGCACCTCCGCACGAACCTCGGCAACAACTGGACGGCGACGAGCACACCGACCGTCAAGGTCCGGGTCGTGTCGGTCCTCGGCCTGGCGTCCGCCAGCTGCGTGACCGCCTGAGTCCTCCACAGGGCACCGCGAGGTGTCCGGAGATGTCCCCGGCCGGCGTTACCGTGGCCGCATGCGCATCCTGCACACCGGCGACTGGCACCTCGGCCGCACACTGCTGGGTGCCGACCTGCTCGAGCACCAGGCAGCCTTCACCGACTGGCTCGTCGACCTCGCCCGCGAGCGCGCGGTCGACCTCGTCGTCATCGCCGGCGACGTCTACGACCGTGCGATCCCGCCGGTGGACGCCGTCCGCATGCTCTCCCGCGTGCTGGAACGCCTCGCGGAGACCACGACGGTGGTCCTCACGCCGGGCAACCACGATTCCGCCGCGCGGCTCGGCTTCGGTGCCGGCGTTATGGGGCAGCGCGTGCGCATCCTCGCCGAGCCGGCCCACGTGGCCGATCCGGTGCTCGTGCCCGACGACGACGGCCCGGTGGCCGTGTACGGCATCCCGTACCTGCACCCCGACCTCACGCGGTACGCCCTTGCGGCGGTCCCCGACGAACCCCTCGCCCGCTCGCACCACGCCGTCGTGCACGCCGCCACCGAACGGATCCGCGCCGACGTGGCGACGCGGGCCGACACCCGCAGCGTCGTCGTCGCGCACGCCTTCGTCGGGGGCGCCGACCCGAGCGACAGCGAGCAGGACATCCGTGTCGGCGGGGTCGACCGCGTGGCCGAGTCGGTGTTCGACGGGTTCGACTACGTCGCCCTCGGGCACCTGCACGGCCCGCAGCGCGTCGGCGAGGGCGACCGGATCCGGTACGCCGGGTCGCCGCTGGCGTTCTCGTTCGGCGAGCGGCACCAGCGGAAGTCCGTGACCATCGCCGACCTCGACGCGGCCGGTGCCGTCACCGTCGAGCTCGTGCCGACCCCGGTACCGCGGCGGCTCGTCGACGTGCGGGGCAGCATCGACGCCATCGAGTCCGGGGAGTTCCAGGCCGATGCCGACGCCTGGGTCCGCGTCGCGGTGACCGACACCGTGCACCCCGAACGCATGTACGCCCGCGTGAAGGACCACTTCCCGCACGCCCTGGCGATCACGCACGAACCGGCGGACCGGCCGGCCACCACCGCCGCGCGGGCCGTCACCGCGACGTCCGACCCGGTCGAGGTCGCCGGCGACTTCGTGGCCTTCGCCACCGGCGGGCTGCCCGACGACGACGAACGGGCGGTCCTCACCGAGGCGTACGAGGCCGCGGCGCTCGCCCTGCAGCGCGAGGGGGACCGCTGATGTACCTGCACCGACTCGAACTGCGCGCCATCGGGCCCTACCCCGACCTCGTGACGATCGACTTCGCGGCGCTGGCCGCGTCCGGGGTCTTCCTGCTCGAGGGGCCGACCGGTTCCGGCAAGTCGACGATCATCGACGCCGTCGTGTTCGCCCTGTACGGCGGACTCGCCGGATCCGACGCCAGCTCCGACCGGCTGCACAGCCAGCACGCCGACCCCGCGGTCGAACCGTTCGTCGAGCTCGTGTTCGAGACCGGTGCGGGCACGTTCCGGGTCCGGCGCACCCCGCAGTACGACCGCCCGAAGCAGCGGGGGACCGGCACGGTGAAGCAGCAGGCGTCGGTGCAGCTGTTCCGGCTCGCCGCGCCGACCGACGTCGCCGGCGAACCCATGTCGTCCCGCATCCCCGAGGTCGGGGTCGAGATCGCCCGGATCGTCGGCCTCGACCGCGCGCAGTTCCTGCAGACCGTGGTGCTGCCGCAGGGCGAGTTCGCACGGTTCCTCCGCTCCCCGGGCGAAGACCGCCGGAAACTCCTGCAGTCGTTGTTCGGCACCCAGGTCTACGACCGCACCGCCGACGAGCTCGCCGCTCGCCGCCGAGCCGTGCAGGCCGAGGTCGAGGGGGCCGACGACCGTGTCCGCGACGCCCTGGCCCGGTTCGCGCAGGCGGCCGACCTCGCCGGCGCCGACGAGTCCATCGTCCCCGGCACGGTGGCGTCCCTCCGTGCGACGGCCGACGCCGCCGGGGCGGCCCGGTCGGCTGCGGCTGCCGCTGCGACGGCGGCGACCGAGCACGAGCGATCGGTGACGGCCCGTGCGGCCGCCCTCGAACGGCGAGCGGCGCTGCTGCTGCGGCAGACGCTCCTCGACGACGACGCCCCGGCGATCGAGCAGGCACGGGCCGCGGTCGCGACGGCCGAGCGCTCCGCCCGGGTCGCCGCGGTGGCCGACGGCCTGGACGCCGCAACCGTCCGGGCGGACGACACCGCCGCGGCAGCCGCCCGGTTGCGCGAGCAGCACGCACTCGGCGCCGTCGACGCACAGCAGGTCGCCCGGCGCCGCGACACCCTGACCGACGCCCTGTCCGACGTCCGGCACCTCGTCGCGGTCGAGGCCGAGGCAGACACCAGGCGCACCGCCATCGCCGAGGCCTCCGCGACCGCATCGCGCCTCACCGACGACCTCGCCGCCCTCGACACCGCGCTCGAGGCCCGGCCGACGGAACGAGCCCGGATCGTCGAGGCCGCCCGCACCGCCTCGACGACCGCTGCCGACGCCGACGCCGCCGCGCACGAGGTCGCCCGGGTGCAGTCGCTCCGCGCCGACCTGGCCGCGCGCGACCGCGCCGAACAGCGGGTCGCCGGTGCCGAACGCATCGTGGCAGATGCCCGCCGTCGGGCCACCGAGGCGCTCGACGCCGAACGCTCCCTGCGCGAGCGGCGGATCGCCGGACTCGCCGGAGAGCTCGGTGCCGCGCTGACCCCCGGCGACCCCTGCCCGGTGTGCGGATCGACGGCGCACCCGTCGGTGGCCGCGCCGCAGGACGACCACCCGACGATCCAGGCGGTGGAGTCGGCGGGCGACGCCACGCGTACGGCCGACCAGCAGCTCGCCGACGCCGCGGCCGACCTGGCCGTCGAGCGCGCCGAGCACCTCCGACTGACCGACGTCGTCGGCACCGTCGACACGGTCGCCCTCGACGCCATGGCGGTGGCCGCCGACGAGCGGGTCCGAGCGGCGCACGACGCGGCGGCGCTGGTCCTGGAGCACGAGCGCGAGCGGACGGCGCACGACACCGCGACGCGGGCGCTCGAGCGCGAACGGAACGACCTCGATGCCCGGCGCACGGTGCTCGCGTCGACCGCGGCCTCCGATGCCGAGCGGCTCGAGGCCGACCTGCGATCCGTGCACGAGGCGATCGACCGGCTCGCAGCACTGCTCGACAGCGACGACGGCAGCTCGCCTGCGTCGCTCCGGGCCGTGGTCGACGAACTTGACGGACGGCTGACGGTGCTCCGCGCCGTCGCCGAGGCCGACGACCGCGCGGCTGCCGCATCCCGCGCCCGCGACGAGCGCAGCGCCGAGGTCGCCCGGGTCCTCGACGAGCAGGGGTTCCCCGACGTCGACGCCGCACGAGCCGGCCTGCTCGACCCCGACACCGTCGCACGCTTCCGCAGCAGCATCAGCGCCGCCGAGGCCGAACGCGCCGTCGTGCGGGCAGGGCTCGAGGACCCCGCGGTGGTGCAGGCCGCCGACGACGATCCGGAGCAGCTCGACGTGCCGGCGGCCCAGGCCGAACGGGTCCGCGCGACGGCCGAGCTCGACGAGGCCACCCGGCTCGCGGTGACCGCTGCCCACCGCGCCGAAGCCGTCGAGCAGTGTGCGACCGAGGTCGACCGCACCGTCCGTGCGCGACAGGAGACCTCGGCCCGCAGCCGTGCGGTCGTCCGGCTCGCCGACGTCGCGAACGGGGTGGCATCGGTCAACCCGACCGGCATCACGCTCGGCACCTACGTGCTCATGCGGCGCTTCGAGGACGTCGTGGCGGCGGCGAACGACCGGTTGCGCGGCATGCTCGCCGGGCGGTTCACCCTCGAGACCTCCGACGAACGGGAATCCGGGTCACGGGCGCGACGGACGGGGCTCGCCCTCGCCGTGCACGACCACACGACCGACACCGTCCGCGATCCCCGCAGCCTGTCCGGCGGCGAGACGTTCACCGTGTCGCTGTGCCTGGCGCTCGGCCTGGCCGACGTCGTGCAGGCCGAGGCCGGCGGGGTCTCGCTCGGCACCCTGTTCGTCGACGAGGGGTTCGGCACGCTCGACCCCGAGACCCTCGACGACGTCATCGGGCAGTTGTCGCGACTGACCGCGGGCGGGCGACAGGTCGGGATCGTCAGCCACGTCGAGGAACTCAAGCAGCGGATCCCGGAGCGGATCGCGGTGCGACGCACCCCGGCCGGCGGGTCGCAGGTGACGACCACGGTCTGACCAGACCTGACCTGACCTGACCCGACCCGACCCTACGGCGTCGGCGTCGGCGTCGACTCCACCGTGCCGTCCGGCGGCGGCAGGATGTCCGCCGCGATCCACGGGAACACCCACTGGAACAGCACGAACACGATGGCGACGAGGAGCACGAGCAACTCGAGCACCTTCAGGGCGGTGGGGCCGGGCAGCAGCCGCCAGACCAGGGGGAAGATCACTTGGCGGTCTCCGAGAGTTCCTTCGGGGTGCCCTCGGACGCGGGCATCCAGTAGTCGAGCTTCGCGTGCGTCACGAACCGCTCCGCCGCCGACCACATCGGGTGGCAGGCGGTCAGCGTCAGCCAGCGATCCTGGGGTGTCGGTTCCACGCCGGGCTTGTTCGGCACCGGCGCGATCGTCTCGATCTTGTCGGGCGTGACGATCTGGCTGTCGGTGACCTTGTAGACGTACCAGACGTCGAACTTCGTCTTCGCGTCGGTGACCCGGACCACGACCGAGTCGCCCTTCTTGAGCTCCGCGATCTGGTTGAGGGGCTTGCCGTAGGTGACCCGGTGTCCGGCGACGGCGAAGTTGCCGGGGGCGCCGGGCATCGCGGTGTCCTGGTAGTGGCCGAGCCCGATCGTGTTGAGGACCTTCTCACGATCCGTGCCCTCGCCGATCGGCCGGTTGTAGTCCTTGCCGAACCGGGGGATCTGCATCGTGCCGAACACGTCCGACAACCCCGGCGGTTCGTCCAGCACGGGTGCGGTGCCGCGGTGTTCAGTGCCCTCGACCTTCGGGGTCTTGACCTGGTCGAGGCCCTGCACGAGCTTCGTCTGCTCGTTCACGGCGACCACGTCGGTCCACCACGCCGTCCACACGACGTACAGGCCGGTGCCGGCGCCCGCGATGATGAGCAACTCGGCGACGAGCGACACGATCGCGCCGCCGACCGTCTGCCGTCTGCGCGGGGAACGCCGGGACCGCGAACCGGCTTCGTCGTCCCGTGCGCTGCGGCGCGACGGGAGGGTGTCGTGTGCGGTCACGGGGCTCCTGATCGGCTGGGTGGTCGGACAGGTCTATCAGATCACGGCGACAGGCCGGTGACGACGTTCTCCCCACCCCCGTTAACGTGGGGGCATGGAGTACCGGATCCGCCCCTTCCGCACCGAGGACACCGACGCGGTCGTCGCCCTGTGGGAATCGTGCGGCCTCGTCCGACCCTGGAACGACCCCCGACGTGACATCGCCCGCAAGCTGACCGTCCAGCCCGAGCTCTTCCTGGTCGCCGAGCCCCAGGCCGCCGGCCCCGGTACCGACGACACCGACAACGACACCGGCGTCGTCGCCGCGGGCATGGCCGGCTTCGACGGGCACCGCGGCTGGGTGAACTACCTCGCCGTGCGCCCCGACCTGCAGGGCTCCGGCCTCGGTCGCACCCTGATGGCCGAGTTCGAGCGGCTCCTGACCGACCTCGGCTGCCCGAAGCTCAACCTGCAGGTGCGTGCTGGCAACGAGCAGGTGCTCGGTTTCTACGCGTCCCTCGGCTACACCGACGACCCCACGGTCTCGCTCGGCAAGCGCCTCATCCCCGACGCCTGACCGCGCTCACCCGTCGCACCGTGCGGGTTCGCTCATCCGGTGCGGCGTTGGCGGCTCGGTGCGGTGCTGCAAGTCCGCACCGGGCGGTCGACCTCGCACGGTTCGAACGACTCGGCACCGTGCCCGGCCCCGCCCGGCCCCGCCCGGCCCCGCCCGGCCCCGCCCGGCCCCGCCCGGCCCCGCCGCGACCCGCGCCCTACGCCAACGCCAGCGCCACCGACGCGACGAACGCCAGCACGATGCCGATCCACTGCTGCGCGGTCAAGCGTTCCCGCAGCACGACCCCGGCCAGCACCACCGTGCCGATCGGGTAGAGCGCGTTGAGCACACTCACGACGGGCAGGGTCGCCGGGTCGTCGCTGCTGTGCAGCCCCGCCTGGATGAACACGTTCGCCATCGCGTCGAAGACGCCGCACACGGCGACGACGACCAGCAGCCGCGGACCCCATGCGCCACCCGACCGAGGCCCGCGGACGGCGGCAGCCCCGTCGGGGCGGGCCGACGTCGGGGCGGACACCGGGCCTCCCGTCCGGAGCACGACGACGAGCGCCGCCGCACCCAGCAGCACCGCCTGCAGCACCCGCGCGACCACGAGGGGTGCGATGCCCGAGTCGGACGGCGTCATGTCGTAGGCCAGCACGATCCCGCCGAAGCCGCACCCGGCGACGGCGGCGGCGACCACGCCCCGGGCGGTGAGCCGCGTGCCCGAGGCGTCCCGGACCACCGCGACCAGGACCACCGCGACGACCGCGACCACGAGCGCGCCGGTGGCCACGGGCGACAGCACGGTGCCGCGGAACACCGCGACGAGCACCGGCACGACGGCCGCGAAGACGGCGGTGACGGGGGAGAGCACGCTCATCGGCCCGATCGCGAGTGCCGCGTAGAGCAGCAGGACCCCGACACCGCCGGAGAGCCCGGCGACAGCACCCCAGACCGCGGCCGGCCACGAGAACACGCCACCCAGGACCACCAGTCCGACGAGCAGCGGCACGATCCCGATCGCGGCGGCCACCGCCGTGACGACGACCGGTCGGACCCGGCGCGAGGCGAGTCCGCCCAGGAAGTCGGCGAACCCGTAGACGATCGCGCCGGACAGGCCGAACAGGACGGTGAGCACGGCTCCCATCCTGCCCGGCCCGGTACCCTGCGGTGCGTGAGTGTTCCCTACCAGCGCCTGCCCCGGATCGACGGACGGTGGAGGTGGTGGCGGCCGCTCGTCGCCCTCGCGTTCCTGGCGGGGTGGTACCTCGTGTCGCAGATCGTCATCGCGGTCGCGTACTTCGTGCCGATCCTCCGCGCACAGGGCGCCGACGGCCTGGTCCAGTTGCAGAACGACCTGGCGAGCGGTGCGCTCGACCCCACCGACCCGGTCGTGCTCTCGATGTCGCTGGTGTCGCTCGTGGTCCTGCTGCCGGGCATCCTGCTCGCCGTCAAGATCGCGCGGATCGGACCGGCCGGCATCCTGTCGTCCACGCGGTTCCGGGTCCGGTGGGCCTGGACGGCCTGGTGCCTGCTGCCGACGCTCGTCATCGCCGCGGTCATGTTCGTCGTCCAGACCGGCCTGTTCTGGGACGGCGGGATGATCACGACCGACGGCGGCTTCGCCTGGAACCACGACGCGATCGGCCAGTCGACGGTCTCCCTCGGCACCCTCACCCTGACGATCGTCCTCGTCGTCCTGCTCGTCCCGTTCCAGGGCGCTGCCGAGGAGTACATCTTCCGCGGCTTCCTCATGCAGACGGTCGCGTCGTGGATCCCGCGTCGCGTCGGCACGGTCATCGCCGTGGCGGTCTCGACGGTCGTCTTCGCGGTGCTGCACATCCCGAACGGCTACAACGTCTGGGGCATCCTCGACGTCGGCTCGTTCGGCCTGATCGCGGCGATCATCGTCCTCCGGACCGGCGGGCTCGAGGCCACGGTCCTGCAGCACGCGTTCAACAACATCATGATCTTCGTGCTGCAGGCGCCCGGCTGGTCCGGGATCGACCTGACCTCGTCGGACGCGAACGGCACGTGGCAGGGCACGCTCGTCACCCTCGTCACGTCGCTCGCGTTCTGGGGCATGGTCGAGTTCCTGGCGTGGTGGCGGGGGCTGGACCGCCGGTTCGCCGGCCACGAGGCGCCCCGGTTCCGCGGTGTGACCCCGGCCTGGGCGGGCGGCGTCCGCTGGACCCGGCCTGGAGGCACGGGCTGGGCGACCACGCCGGCCCGCGCCGACGACGTGGCCGGTTCCGACCACCGTGCCGGCTCCGACACGGACGGTGCTGTGGACAGTGCGGTGGGTGTCGCCGGTCGCCCGTAGGCTCGTGACATGAGCACCACGCCCGCGTCCGCTGCCGTGCCTGCTCCCGCTGCCGTGTCCGCGCCCCGTGCCGCTGCGCTCGACGTGCTGCACCGTGTGTGGGGCTACGACGACTTCCGCGGCGAGCAGGCGGCCATCATCGACCAGGTGGTGGCCGGTGGTGACGCCCTGGTGCTCATGCCGACCGGTGGTGGCAAGTCCCTCTGCTACCAGGTGCCATCACTCGTCCGTGACGGCGTCGGGGTCGTGGTGTCGCCGCTCATCGCCCTCATGCAGGACCAGGTCGACGCCCTGGCCGCGAACGGTGTGCGGGCCGCGTTCCTCAACTCCACGCAGGGCCCCGACGAACGGTCCCGGGTCGAGCGTGCCGTGGTGCAGGGCGAGGTCGACATGCTCTACCTCGCGCCCGAGCGGCTCCGGCTCGAGTCCACCCGTGCGCTCCTCGACCGGGCGCGCGTCTCGCTGTTCGCCATTGACGAGGCCCACTGCGTCGCCCAGTGGGGGCACGACTTCCGCCCGGACTACCTCGAGCTGAGCGTCCTGCACGAGCGGTGGCCGACGGTGCCGCGCATCGCCCTGACCGCCACCGCGACGCCGCAGACCCACCGCGAGATCTCCGCACGGCTCGGACTCGACGACGCCGCGCACTTCGTCGCCGACTTCGACCGGCCGAACATCCAGTACCGCATCGAGCCGAAGACCGGCGCGCTGCAGCAGCTGCTCACCTTCATCCGCACGGAGCACAGCGGCGACGCCGGCATCGTGTACTGCCTGTCCCGCAACTCCGTCGAGCGCACCGCGTCCGCTCTTGCCGAGCAGGGGATCAACGCCCTGCCGTACCACGCGGGTCTCGACGCCCGGGTGCGTGCTCGCAACCAGTCGACGTTCCTGCGCGAGGACGGCGTCGTCATGGTGGCGACGATCGCGTTCGGCATGGGCATCGACAAGCCCGACGTCCGGTTCGTGGCGCACCTCGACCTGCCGAAGTCGGTCGAGGGCTACTACCAGGAGACCGGCCGTGCAGGTCGTGACGGGCTGCCGGCCACCGCGTGGCTCGCGTACGGCCTGAACGACGTCGTCCAGCAGCGGCGGATGATCGACCAGTCCGAGGGCGACGCCGCACACCGTCGGCAGCTCAGCGCCCACCTCGACGCCATGCTCAGCCTGTGCGAGACGATCGAGTGCCGCCGGGTTCGGCTGCTCGCGTACTTCGGGCAGGAGAGCACGGCGTGCGGCAACTGCGACACGTGCATCGCGCCGCCGGAGTCGTGGGACGGCACCGTCCCCGCGCAGAAGCTGCTGTCCACGGTCGTGCGGCTCGAGCGCGAGCGCCGCCAGCGGTACGGCGTCTCGCACCTCGTCGACATCCTGATCGGCAAGCAGTCGCCCCGCGTGCAGGAACTCCAGCACGACACGCTGGCGACCTTCGGCATCGGCGCGGACCTGTCCGAGGGCGAGTGGCGCGCGGTCGCACGACAGGTGCTGGCCCAGGGCTACGCGGCGGTGTCAGGCGACGGCTTCGGCACGGTCGTCCTCAGTCCCACGAGCGCCGAGGTCCTGACCGGCAAGGTGCAGGTGCGGATGCGTCGCGACCCGGTCAAGGCTCCGCGGGCCGGACGCAGCAGCCGACGGACGGTCGTCACCGACATGCCGCAGGAAGCCGTCGGCCTGTTCGAGGCCCTGCGTGCCTGGCGTGCAGCCGAAGCCCGCGAGCAGGGCGTCCCCGCGTACGTCGTGTTCAACGACGCGACGCTCCGGGGCATCTCCGCCGTCCGACCTGCCGACGTCGACCAGCTCGGCGAGATCTCCGGCGTCGGCGCGGCGAAGCTCGAGCGCTACGGGCGCGCTGTCCTCGACGTCGTCGCCGCGGCCGACTGACGCCCGGCCACCACTGCATGCCGTTCCGGGCATGTGCCCTCCGCGCGGCTCATTACACTCGGTAGCTCGTCACCACGAGGAGGTCCGGTGTCCGGTTCGACGAAGTTCGCCACCGTGCTCAGTCGCGCGGTGGTGACCCCGCTCGCCCGGTTGCTGTGGCGCCCGAAGATCATCGGTCGTCGGAACGTCCCGAAGCGTGGTGCGGTGATCCTCGCGAGCAACCACCGCTCGTTCATCGACTCGCCCGCGATCACGCTCATGGCACCGCGCAAGGTGTCGTTCCTGGCGAAGCAGGAGTACTTCACGGGTTCGGGCCTCAAGGGAGCCGTCTCGCGCGCGTTCTTCGGGGGCATCGGCGCCATCGGGGTCGAGCGTGGCGCGGGTGCGGCGGCCCAGCAGGCCCTCGACCTCGGGCTGGCACGCCTGCAGGAGGGCGAGGCGTTCGCGATCTACCCGGAGGGCACGCGCTCGCTCGACGGCCGGATCTACAAGGGCCGCACGGGTGTGGCGTGGCTGGCGCTGACGAGCGGCGCCCCCGTGGTGCCCGTCGCGCTCACCGGCACCGAGGACGTGCAGCCGGTCGGGTCCCGGCTGCCGAAGCTCGCCCGCGTGACGATCGAGTTCGGGCAGCCGATCGACCTGTCGTCCTTCGGTGAGGCGTCGTCCGGTCGTGCTCGGCGCCACGCGACCGATGCCGTGATGGCGGCGATCCAGGAGCTCAGCGGCCAGGAGCCGGCGAACGCCTACAACAACCCGCCCGCGACGATCGTGGAACGGGTCCGTCGTGCACTGCAGCCGGACGACCCGACCGCTGCCGCCGTCGACCCCGACTGATCACGGCGACCGTCCGGTCACTATTGCACATCTGAAATATCGATGGTTGAATGGCGGACGTGCCGCTCGGCACGCCGCCATCGCCGGTCGCCCGAGAACGACCAGCCACGACATCCAGATCGGACCGTCCGCAGCATGTCCTCCACCCCGCTCTTCGACTCCATCGCCCAGCGTCGCGATCAGGCCGACGCTCCGCACTCCAACCCGCACTCCACTCCGTCACCGGCGCTCGCCGTTGTGACCCCGGTGCCGACCTCGCCGATGTCCGCGCCCGTCCGCCCGGGCGACTCCACGCTGGTCCCGGCCGCCCTCGTCGCCGCGATCGACGAGATCCCGGTCCGGGTGGCATCGGCCCTGGTGACCGAGGTCACGATCCGGCCCGAGCACCTCGTCCTGGTCGAGACCGTCGCCGACGCGATCACCCGCGCGGTCGTCGACGCCGTCGTGTGCGAGCTGGACCGGATCGCCCGTGACGGCGTCGTCCGCGTCTGACCGGGCCGGGCACCGCACGATGACGACCCTCGACGACGGCCTGCCCCGGCGCCCACGGGGTGCCGAGCGCCGCGCCGCTGACCGACCGACCGCGCCCCGGCCGCGCCGTGCACGGCACGCTGCACAGCCGGGGCAGCTCCGAGCCGCCGGGGTGGCGGTGCCCCCTCCCGCCACCCCGGCTTCCACCCAGCCCACACGACGCATCCGGCCCACGCAGCCTGCCGCTCCCGTGCAGCCCGCCGCACCCGAGCATCCCGCCGCTCCCGCGCGCCGCCGCCCCGCGTCCTTCCGGATCCCCGCCCGGCGGACCCTTCCCGCCGCGGCGGTGACCGCCGTCACGTGCCTGTTCGTCGCGGTCGGCTCCCCACAGACCGCCGTCGCTGCTCCGGCCGCTCCGGAACCCACATCGGCAGCCATCGGCACGCAGCACTTCGTCGCGGACCGTTCGACCGGGCCGACCGCCGGCCGCGACGACTTCTCGGTCGGCCGTGCTGCCGCAGCGCTCCGGGTCCCCGGTGGCTCGGGCTCGACCGGTGGCGCCGCCCGCCCCACGGTCGGTGCGATCCCGGAAGCCGGTGGCTTCGGCTCCCGCTGGGTCGTCGGCTGCGCGGCCTGCTCGTCGAACCACCAGGGGGTCGACTTCGCCGCGGCCATCGGGACCCCGGTCGTCGCCGCGCTGCCCGGTCGGGTCGTCTCGGCGGGTGTGCTCGGTGGCTACGGCAACCAGGTCCTCCTGCAGCACGCCGACGGCACCGCGACCCGGTACGGGCACCTTTCGGCGATCGACGTCCGCCCCGGCCAGGTCCTCCGCGCGGGGGAGCGCCTCGGGGCCGTCGGCAACACGGGCGTCTCGACCGGCGCCCACCTGCACTTCGAGGTCATCGTGGCCGGCACCCCGATCGACCCGGCCGCCTGGCTCAGGGCTCGCGGGCTCCTCTGACGGCGTCGGGCGTAGCGTCGGAGCGGTCGCGGCACGGTGTCGCGCCAGGACGGAGACGCACGTGCGAGTGACGGTGTTGGGGACGGGCGCGATGGGTGCCGGTGTGGCGGGATCACTGCTCCGCGACGGCCACGAGGTGACGGTCTGGAACCGCAGTGCCGACAGGGCCTCGCCCCTGGGTGACCGCGGCGCGACGGTAGCGATCGACCCGGGCACTGCCGTCGAGCACGCCGAGGTCGTCCTGCTCACCCTGTTCGACACCGATGCGGTCGTCGACGTCCTCGAGCAGGCTGCCGGCGATGCCCCGGCCGACGCCGTGTGGGTGCAGGCCTCGACGATCGGGGTCGACGGCACCGCGACGATCGTGCAGCTGGCCGAGAAGTACGGCATCACCCTCGTCGAGGCGATGATGCTCGGCACGAAGGCCCCCGCCGAACAGGGCAAGCTCACGATGCTCGCGGCCGGACCGGCGGACCTGCTCGACCGTGTCGACCCCGTGCTCGACGCGATCGGCGCGAAGACCGTCCGTGCCGGCGACCACGTCGGCGACGGCACCGCACTCAAGCTCGCCGCCAACGCCTGGATCGCCTCGATCACCGCGGCGACCGGGCAGTCCCTGGCCCTCGCGGCGGCGTTCGGGCTCGACCCCGCGCTGTTCCTGCAGGCCATCGAGGGCAGCGCGAGCGACTCCGCCTACGCCCACACCAAGGGCGCCGCGATGATCGCCCGCGAGTTCCCCGCCCAGTTCGCACTCGACGGCCTGCGGAAGGACATCGGACTCATCACCGATGCCGCCCGGACCGCCGGGGTGTCCACCACGCTGCTCGAGGCACTCGGGCGCGTCTACGCCGATGCCAGCGCAGCCGGGCACGGGGGCGACGACATCGCCGCGGTCGGCACCGCGTTCTGACGCACGGGCCCAAGCGCGCGCGCACGGGCACACGCACGGACCGGCCGACCGGCCGACCGATCAGCCCCGTCGGAACAGCTGCCGCAGGCGCTTCGTGAGCCGCCCCACGGCCTCGTCGTTCATGGTGTTGGCGAGGTCGAAGGCCTCACGAGCCGGATCGGATCCGGCCTGGATGCGCCGGAGTGCGGCGTCGGCACGGGCTCGAGAGTCGAGCTCCGCGAACGGCATGTCGTCCTCGGGGTGGTGCTCGCCACGAGGGTCCATGCGGTCCAGGTTACGCGCGACGGAGGTGGTCCGACCCGGCGTCGAGCTCGTCCACGACGCGGACCATCTCGTCCAGGAAGTCCACGACGACGGCCATCTCGTTGCTCGGCAGGTGCTCGGTGACCTCGAGCGCGCGGGCGTCGAGCTCCTCGATGACCCGGAGCGCGTGCCGCATCGAGGTGCCGGTGGCGGTGAGGATCACGCCACGGCGGTCGTTCGGGTCGGCGTGCCGTTCGACGTGGCCGCTGCGGACGAGCCGGTCGACGAGCGCAGACGTCGACGCCGCCGTGATCTCGAGCCGCTCGGCGAGGTCCTTCGCGTTGACGGTGCGGCCGTCGTGCTCGGCGTCGATCAGGAACCGGATCGCCAGCAGGGCGTTCTCGCCGATCCCCAGTGCCTCGCGCGCTCGGCGCTGCGCAGCGCTCTCGGCCGTCCGGTACCGCCGCAGGGCGTTGAGGACGTCCACGGCGGAGACCGCGGAGTCCTCGTACCAGTACCCCGCGGTGCTGGTCATCACCTCGGACGTCATGCCCCCAATGCTAGACGCTCTAGTTAGATTGTCGAGCGAGCGCGGAGACGGGACACCTGCAACACCCGTGACGCGGTTCTGTAACACCCCGGCAACGCCGGCTCGTTAGGTTCTGGACATGCAGGAGCAGCCGTGCTGAGCCGCCTCGCGGGGAACGTCTTCCACGTGGGGAGCGCGGTGGAGCGCACCGACGTCGTCGCACGGTTGCTCGACGTCTACGTCGCCCGCCGAGAACCGGGCACCCTCGACGACGACCGGCTCGTGTCCACCGAGCTCCGCAGTGTCATCGGGACCACCGGCCCCGCGAACGACCCGGACCGTGCCGCCACCGTCGACGCCCTCGCGCTCGACCGGCACGAACCCGCGTCCATCGCCGCCGCGGTCGCCGTCGCCCGCGACCACGCACGCCGTGCCCGCGAGGTCGTCTCGAGCGAGCTCTGGGACTGCCTCGACGTCACGCGGTCGCGGATGCCCCGGAAGATCGCCCCCGACCGGGCGCACGAGTTCCTCGGCTGGGTGCGGGAGCGCAGTGCCCTCGCCATCGGGGTGGTCGAGGGGGACGCCAGTCGTGACGAGGTGTGGGAGTTCTTCACCCTCGGACGCTCGCTCACCCGCTGCGCCTCCACCGCACGGCTGCTGGCGTCGCGGCTGCTCGAGCCGGATGCGGTCACCTCGTGGACGGCGGCGCTCCGGGCGTGCGGCGCGGGCGAGGCCTTCCTGCGCGGCCGTGACCACGCCCCGGTGCCGTCCGACGCCGCCGCCTTCCTGCTCCTCGACGCGCACAGCCCGCGGTCGTTGCGGTTCACGGTGCACCGCGCGGCCGAGTGCCTGGCCGACGTCGCGCCGTCCTGCGTCGCGGACGAGGTCGCCGGGTTCGACGAGGTCCGCGCCCTGCTCGACGGCATCCCCGAAGAGTCGGCCCTCGCGGTGGCGGGTGACGTCGGGCAACGGCTGGCGGTCGCTGCCGACCGCGTCGCTGCGGCCCTCGACGAGCGCGTCTTCGCGTCGTCCGCACCCGTGCTCTGAGCCCACCGGGCGCGTGTGTCCGGAGCCGGGGCGGCACGGGTGTGGCGGGACCGGGCCGGTCTGCGCGTCGTGACCGCGGCCGTGTGCGCGGGTGGCGCCGGACGGGAGGCCCGTGGCGGCGCCGGTGCGGGCCTCCCGTCCGACGGTGGGTGCGTCACGGGCCGTCGGCCGACGGGCAGGGCGACCCGCCGGTCCGTCAGACGGCGCTGGAGCGGTCGGCGAGTGCCTCGTCGCGTTCCAGCTCGCGACGGAGCGCCGCGCGTGAGCCGACCACCGGCACGGCGTGCGTGATCGCCAGGTGCAGCCGCGAGTCGGCGTCGTAGCGCAGCCGGACCCGCTGGTACCGGACGAGCCAGACGAGCGCGATCCCGAGCGCCACGAAGCCCGAGGCCGCGCCGACGACGATCGCCCAGCGTGGGCCGAAGGCATCCGCGACGGCACCGACGAGCGGGGCGCCGATGGGGGTGCCGCCCGCGAAGATCGCCATGTAGAGCGCCATCACGCGGCCGCGCATCGCGGGCTTCGTCGTCGTCTGCACCAGGGCGTTCGCCGTGGTCATGAAGGTCAGGGACGCGAGCCCGACGAACACCAGCACGATCGCGAAGGTCCAGTACGTCGGGGCGAGGGCAGCGGCCGTGCACGCGAGCCCGAACCCGCCGGCGGCGAGCACGAGGGTGCGCATCCGCGGCTTGTCCCGGCGGGCGGACAACAGCGCACCGAGCACCGAGCCGATCGCCATCACCGAGTTGAGCAGCCCGAACTCGCCGGCGCCCTGGTGGAACTCGACCCGCGCCATCGTCGAGGTGAAGATCGGGAAGTTCACGCCGAACGTGCCGACGACGAAGATCATGCAGAGCACGACGACGATGTCCGGCCGGGTGCGGACGTACCGGAAACCGGCGACGATCTGCCCCTTGCCGCGGCCGGCCCGGACCCGTTCGGCGAGCTGGGCGGGGTCGACGAACCGGAGTGCGAGCAGGACGGCCAGGAACGACCCGGCGTTGATGACGAACACCCATCCGGAACCGATCGCCGCGATGAGCACACCGGCGACCGCGGGGCCGATCAGGCGTGCGGCGTTGAACGACGCGGAGTTCAGGGCGACGGCGTTCGAGACGTCCTCGCCCTGCACGACGTCGGAGACGAAGGCCTGCCGGATCGGGGCGTCGAACGCGGCGACGATGCCGAGTGCCAGGGCGAAGCCGTACAGCGCGAGCAGGGTGGCGGTGTGCGTGAGGACCATGACGCCGAGCCCCAGCCCGAGCAGTCCCATCAGGCCCTGGGTGAGCATGAGCATCTTCCGGCGGTCGAACCGGTCGGCGGCGAGCCCGGTGAGCGGCAGGAGCAGCAGCTGGGGGCCGAACTGCAGGGCCATCGTGATGCCCACCGCGACGGCGTTGTTGTCCGAGAGCTGGGTCAGGACGATCCAGTCCTGGGCGGTGCGCTGCATCCAGGTGCCGACGTTCGACACCAGGGCGCCGGCGAACCAGATGCGGTAGTTGCGTCCGGCGAGGGAGCGGAACATGGCGGTCACTGCTGGGCCAGCCTCCTCATGATCTCGGTGGCGTCGGCGAGGGTGCTCCGCTCGTCGGCGGTGAGTGCTGCGAGTCGCGGGGAGAGCCAGCCGTCGCGGCGGCGTCGCGTCTCCTCGACGAAGGCGGCTCCGGCAGGTGTCGCGCCGAGCAGCACCTTGCGGCGGTCGTCGCCGTGCCCGCACTTCGACACCAGGCCCCGCTCGACCAGCACCGCGACCGTCTTCGTCATGGAGGGCGGGGTGACGCCGTCCTGTCGGCTCAGGTCGGCCAGGGTCATGGCGCCGTCCCGGTGCAGGCGGGCGAGGGCGGAGAACTGTGCGTCCGTGACGCTCGAGTCGGCCTTCTGGGCACGGAGGGTGCGGGACAGCCGGTTCACCGCGATGCGGAGGTCGGTGGCGTCGATCATCGGTCGTTAGCCTATCTCATTAGTTCAGCGAACGAACTTCATTTCGGGTGTACCGTGGTTGTAGACAACACGTGTTGCCGAGAGAGAAGGAGAACATGTCCGAGTTCGAGGGCAAGGTCGCCGTCGTCACCGGTGGTGGCAGCGGCATCGGTGAGTCGGTCGCGAAGGAGCTCGCCGCGGCGGGCGCCACGGTGGTCGTCGCCGACATCAACCTGGCGGGCGCCGAGCGCGTCGCCGCGTCGATCGTGGAGGCCGGTGGCACCGCTCGCGCGTTCGAGGCGAACTCCGCGGTCGCCGCGGACAACGAGCGCATGGTGCAGTTCGCGGTCGACACGTTCGGCGCGCTGCACCTCGCCGTGAACAACGCCGGCATCGCTGCGGCGCCGCAGTCGATCGGCGAGTACGACGTCGCCGCCTGGGATCGCGTCCGTGCGGTCGACCTGGACGGCGTCTTCTACGGGCTGCGCTACGAGATCCCCGCGATGGTGGCCGCCGGCGGTGGCGCGATCGTGAACATGGCCTCGGTGCTCGGCGTGGTCGGGATGGCCCAGAACGCCGCGTACGTCACCTCGAAGCACGCGCTCGCCGGGCTGACCAAGGTCGCCGCGCTCGAGTACTCGTCGCAGGGCGTCCGCACGAACGCCGTGGGCCCCGGGTTCATCGACACCCCGCTGCTCCGGAAGTCGCTCTCGCCCGAGGCCGTCGCGGCGCTCGAGGACGAGCACGCCACGAAGCGGCTCGGCACCGTCGCCGAGGTCGCCGCGCTCGTGCTGTTCCTGCTGAGCGACAAGGCGTCGTTCATCACGGGCAGCTACCACCTGGTGGACGGCGGCTACTCCGCCCACTGACGGGTCGGGTGCACCTGGTCGTTCCGGGCGTACCTGGTCGAAACGGGCGTACCTGGTCGGTTCTTCCGACCAGGTACGCCCGTTTCCGCTTTCCAGCGCGGATGCGATGGGAAGGAACGTCGGACGGGAGGCCCGCCCAGCGTGCGCCGGTCGGCTCGCGCTGGGCGGGCCTCCCGGCCTTCAGAGCCGCGCGTCCGTCAGGATCGCGTCGTGCGGGAGCAGGGCGTGGACGCCCCACGTGCGGTTCGCGACCTGCGTGATGCGCATGCTCACCGCCACGCTCGCCATCGCGAGTGCCTCGGCGCGGCCGATGCCGTGCAGCCCGGCGATCCAGTCGACCATCCGGTCGAGCGCCGTGGCCGTCGCGACGTTGAGGTCGGCGTCGAAGCCGAAGGTGATGCGTCCGGCGGGGGTGTCGGCGTGCACGCCCTCGACCGGGGCCGCATCGAGGAGCGTCAGGGTCATCGTCGTCGTCATGCCGCACTCGACCGCCGTACCGGAGACCTCGCCGTCGCCCTGGGCCGCGTGCCCGTCGCCGACGTGGAGCAGGGCGTCCGGCACCGTCACCGGCAGGTACAGGGTCGAGCCGGCGATGAGCTCGCGGCAGTCGACGTTGCCGCCGCCGACCGTGCGCGGTGGGATCGTCGAGTGCTCCCCGGTGGGCTCGGGTGGGACGCCGACGACGCCGAGGAACGGTGCCGTCCGCACCCCGAGGCCGATCTGGTTGACAGCCACCCGGGCAGCCACGTCGATGTCCCAGAGCAGCGGGCCGCGCGACGCCGGATCGGTCAGGCCGAGTGCGCGGTTCACCGGGGAGTCGACCCCGCCCGAGGCCGTGTAGCCCCAGTCGTCGGGCACGAGGTCGTCGAAGTGCACCGCCAGGACCATCCCCGGACGTGCTCCCGCGACGGCGATCGGCCCGACCAGGCAGTGGCCCCGGCGCGGGTCGATCAGGGTCGGGGCGTCGACGCCCGGGCCCGGCTGGCGTTCCGTGTAGCCCGCGGCGCTCAGGGTGCGGACGGTCACCGTGTGGCCCGGTTCGACGGTCAGGACCGGCTGGCGTTCGGCGGTGAAGACGTCGACGGCGGAGTCGACCGTGGCGTCGAGGTGGTGGTGGGTGGTCACCGGTCGATCATCCCAGGCGGGGCAGGGCGGGGCAGGGCGTTCCGGGCGTACCTGGTGGTATCGGGCATACCTGGTCGGGAGTTCTGACCAGGTACGCCCGGTTCCACCAGCCATCGCGGGTGTTCTGGGAAGGAACGTCCTCAGTGGAACTGGGGGATCGTCAACCAGATGCCGGCCAGCACGGCAGCGATGCACAGCGCGAAGCACAGCACGGCTCCGGCGAGTGCCGCCGGCGGGGTGTGCCCGGAGCGCGGGGTCTCGTCGGAGTACTGCGTGCGCTCGCCGCCCACGTCGTCCGGCTGTCCCGTCCCGAGCAGCCGGAGGCCGAGCGTGTACACGAGCACCAGGCCCACGGCGGCCACGAAGCCGACGCCGGCGACCGTGCCGATCGCGGTGAAGTCGATGTCCATCGTCGTTCCCCTCAGTTCGTCGCGCCGGTCGGCTGCGGCTCGGCCTGCTCGGCCGGCCCGGACTCGGTGGTGATGTCCCCGTGCGAGATCGGCTTGCGCTTGGCGAGCACGGAGAAGGTGAGCCCGCCGGCCAGGGCGAGGACCGCGACGAGCACCAACCCGAAGGCCGAGGTCGACGCGAGCCAGGTCGCGAGCGCCCCGACCACCGCAGCGGCGGGCAGCGTGATCACCCACGCGACGACGATGCGGCCGACGACCGACCAGTGCACGTCGGCGAGCTTCTTGCCGAGCCCCGAACCGACGACCGCGCCGCTCGTCACGTGGGTCGTCGAGAGCGCGAAGCCCAGGTGCGACGAGATCAGGATCGTCGCGGCGGAGCTCGTCTCGGCGGCGAAGCCCTGCGGCGACTGCACGTCGGAGATCTTCTTGCCGACCGTCTGCATGATCCGCCAGCCGCCCATGTAGGTGCCGAGGCCGATCGCGAGCCCGCAGGCCAGGATCACCCAGAGCGCCGGACCGGTGCCGGCGGCCTGGTAGTTCGCGGCGATGAGGGTCAGCGTGATGACGCCCATCGTCTTCTGCGCGTCGTTCGTGCCGTGCGCGAGCGACACCAGCGACGCCGAGATCGTCTGCCCGTGTCGGAACCCGGTCGCGGCACCGTGCGTCGTCGCGTTCTTCGTGAGCACGTACGCCAGGTACGTCGCGACCAGGGCGATCACCCCGGCGATGACCGGGGAGAGCAGCGCCGGCAGCACGACCTTCGACACCACCGTCGCCCAGCTGATCGAGTTCAGCCCCGCGCCGATGATCGAGGCGCCGATGAGCCCGCCGAACAGCGCATGGGTGGACGAGGACGGCAGCCCGAGGTACCAGGTGGCCAGGTTCCAGAGCACCGCGCCGACGAGCCCCGCGAAGATCATCGTGGGGGAGATGTGGATGCCGTCCTGCCCCTCGCGGATGATGCCCTGCGAGACGGTCTTGGCGACCTCGGTGGACAGGAACGCGCCGACCACGTTGAGCACGGCGGAGATGAGCACGGCGGTCCGGGGCTTGAGCGCTCCCGTGGCGACCGACGTGGCCATGGCGTTCGCGGTGTCGTGGAAGCCGTTCGTGAAGTCGAACACGAGGGCCACGACGATCACCAGCGTGACGATGACGATGACGTCCATGCGCAGGACGCTAGGCCTGCCTGGAACCCCCTGCGTGAACGCCGGGTGAACAGGTCCGGGATGGAGCGCGTCTGCGAGGATGGCAGTGTCTGGAAGGATGCGGGTGTGCCGACTTTCTCCGCCGCTCGCGGCGACGCCTCGTTCACCGACGCTCACGGCGTCGAGATCGTCTACTCGACCTGGCGTGCGGCGCGGCCGAAGGGTGTCGTGCAGATCGCGCACGGGGTCGGGGAGCACGGGCTCCGGTACGAACCGCTCGCGCAGGACCTGGTGCGCGCCGGCTACACCGTGCACGCGAACGACCACCGCGGGCACGGACGCACCGGCCTGACCCAGTGGGACGGCGACCACACCAAGCTCGGTCGGCTCGGCCCCGGCGGCCTGCGCGCGGCGATCGCCGCGGTGGAGCAGATGAGCGCGGTCGCGCGGGCCGACGAACCCGGGTTGCCGCTCGTGCTGCTCGGGCACTCGTGGGGGTCACTCATGGCGCAGCGGATCGTGAACACCTCGTCGGACCGCTACGACGGCGTCGTCCTGTCCGCGAGCGCCTACCGGCTGCCCGGCTGGATGAACAGCGGCGACCTCAACGCCCGGCACGCGGGGTCCGGGCCCACCAAGTACGAGTGGCTCACCCGCGACCGGACGATCATCGACGCGATGGCGGTCGACCCCCTGGCGGTCGAGGCGGACGTCATCGGGCTCTTCGGGCTCGCCGACACCCTCCGGCTGCTCGGTGTGCCGCGGCGGGGGATCCCGCACGACCTCCCGATGCTGCTGCAGGTCGGCTCCGACGACACCCTCGGGGGTCCGCGCTCGATCGAGCGTCTGGCGCAGGCGTACCGCCGACGCGGCCGGCTGTCCGACGTGACCGTGCAGGTGTACGAGGGCGCGCGCCACGAGGTCTACAACGAGACGAACCGCGCCGAGGTCATCGGCGACCTGGTCACGTGGCTCGACCGGGTGACGGCGCGCTGACGCAGCCGAGGAATGCGCCTGACGTCGAGCAGGCAGGGGCATCGAGTCCAGAAGAGAAGGTCTCATGAGCGAAGTCGTTGTCAGACGCCTTGACGAGGCGTCGCTCGCCTCGATCGAAGCCCGCGAACCGCCGACCCGGAACTACGTCCGGAGCGCTTACACCGAACAGGTGCGGGGCGCGCTGTCGGTGCTCGTCGCCTGGGTCGACGGGGTTCCGGTCGGCTCTGGCGAGGTGACAGCGGGACCCCGACCCGAGCTCCGCAACCTGCGAGTCGATGCTCGGTACCGGGGTCAGGGTGTCGGGACAGCGATCATCGCGGCAAGCGAGGCCGCAGCGGAGGACCGAGGAGTACTCCGCATCGGAGTCGCCGTCGACAACCCCTCTGCCCGCCGGCTCTACGAGCGCTTGGGGTACGTCGCGACCGGAGAGGTCGAGGAGTACGAGTACACCTACGTTGATGATGACGATCGCGAGGTGTCCGAACGCGAATCGTCGGAGTACCTCGAGAAGCTGCTGCGCTGACGGCGCTCGCCGCGTCCTGCGACGCGACCGGCGACGGACTGGAGGCCCGTGGCGGCGCCGCCACGCGCCTCCAGGCCGTCACCAGGCCGGCTCACTGCCGGGCCGTCGGCCGTCCGGAATAGGGTTGCGGCATGCACGGTGAGTACAAGGTCCCCGGAGGCAAGCTGGTCGTCGTCGACCTCGAGGTCGTCGACGGCACGATCCAGCAGTTCCGCCTGGCGGGTGACTTCTTCCTGGAACCCGACGACGCGCTGCCGCTCATCGACGCGGCCGTGAACGGGCTCCCCGTCACCACCGACGCCGCGGGCATCGCCGCGGCCGTGCGGGCGGCCCTGCCGACCGATGCGGTGCTGCTCGGCTTCACGCCCGAGTCCGTCGGCGTCGCGGTGCGCCGCGCGCTGTCGCGGGCCTCGACCTGGCGCGACCACGACTGGCAGATCGTGCACGAGGGGCCGATCAGCCCGAACGAGCACCTCGCGCTCGACCAGGTGCTGACCGAAGAGGTCGGTGCAGGCCGTCGCGGTCCCACGCTGCGCATCTGGGAGTGGGACCAGCCGGCCGTCGTGATCGGCTCGTTCCAGTCGCTCAAGAACGAGGTCGACCCCGCCGGCGCCGAGAAGTACGGCGTGCAGGTGGTCCGACGCATCTCCGGCGGCGGTGCCATGTTCATGGATGCCGGCGCCGTGATCTCGTACTCGCTCTACGTGCCGTCCGACCTGGTGCAGGGCATGACCTTCGCCGACTCGTACGCGTTCCTCGACGAATGGGTGATCGAGGCGCTCAAGTCGCTCGGCATCGAGGCGTACTACCAGCCGCTCAACGACATCACCTCGACCAAGGGCAAGATCGGCGGGGCCGCACAGAAGCGCCTCGGCACTGGGTCACTGCTGCACCACGCCACCATGAGCTACGACATGGACGGCGAGAAGATGGTGCAGGTGCTGCGCATCGGGCGCGAGAAGATGAGCGACAAGGGCACCACGAGCGCCGCGAAGCGCGTCGACCCGCTCCGCTCGCAGACCGGGCTGTCCCGCGCCGAGATCATCGAGCGGCTGATCGGCACCTTCACCCGCCTGTACGGGGCGACCGAGGGGCACGTGACCGAGGCCGAGCGCGAGCGGGCGCAGGAACTGGTCCGGACGAAGTTCGCGACGAAGGAGTGGCTCGAGCGGGTGCCGTGAGCCCTGCTCGGTCGACGGTGGACGCGACGGCCGGAGCTGAGGGGGGACGTCCCGGCCGCCGCTGCTTCGAGTGTGCGCCTCGACCTCATGAACCAGACGTGTGGATGATGAGAATCCCCCGCGCGGCTGATCCGCTCGCCGCGCAGCCCACGTAGCGTCGCTGCCGTGAACTGGTTGATCTTCCTGGGGGCGGTGGCCGCCGTGGCCGTCGTGGTGTGGATTGCCGATCGCATGGGGTGGATCGACCTGTCGAACAAGTCCCAGCGGAGCGGCGGATCCGGAGGCATGGGCGGGATGCTGGACGAGGTGTTCGCACCGACCCGGCACGAGACGCAAGCCGAGTACGAACGGCAGGCGCGCCTGCCGAAACAAGCACCGTCACCGGCGGACCACGACCACGACCTGCTCAGCGGCAGCGTGCTCATCCGGGTGCCAACGGTGCGGAGCGCCGGGCGGCACGAGGCCCGCACGGGGACGCACGACCGGTCGTACTGAGCTGACGGGCGCCGCGCTCGTCTGTGCGTCGCTCGCTTCAGCGCGTCGTGAGCTCCTGGTAGTCCGGGTGTCGCTCGATCCACGCGTGCACGTAGCTGCACTGCGCGACGACCCGGCGTGACGAACTCGCACGCACGTCGTCGAGGGCGTGCTGCACCAGGATCGACGCGTGCCCACCACCGCGGTGCTCGGGATCGACCTCGGTGTGCACGAAGCGGATCTCGTCGCCGTCGATCTCGTACGCGGCGAGGCCGATGACCTCGCCGTCCTCGATCAGGGAGTACTGCTGCTTGTCCGTGTCGTTGCGGACCTCGGGTGCTGCTGCCATGCACTCGACCGTACGCCGGGGCCTGGGCGTGCGGTGCGTGTCCGCTCGGTGCGGTGCGGTGCGGTGCGGTGCGCGTCGAGCGTGCTCGCTCGGTGCGCGACAATGGGTCCGTGCGCAGGGGAGACGACCGAGGCCCGGACCGCGTCGTCCTCGGCGACGCGCTCGACGTGGTCCCCGCGTACCCGGACGGCTCCTTCACGCTGGTGTACCTGGACCCGCCGTTCAACACCGGCCGGTACCAGCGTCGGCACGCGACCTCCGCCGTCCCGAAGGCCGACGGCCCCGTGATGGGGTTCCACGGCCGGACCTACGAGCGGGTGCGCGGCGACCTGATGCGCTTCGACGACCGGTTCGAGGACTACTGGTCGTTCCTCGAACCCCGACTCATCGAGGCCTGGCGGCTGCTCGCCACCGACGGCACGCTGTACCTGCACCTCGACTACCGCGAGTCGCACTACGCCAAGGTGCTGCTCGACGCGCTGTTCGGCCGCGAGTCGTTCCTGAACGAGATCGTCTGGGCCTACGACTTCGGCGCCAAGTCCAAGACGCGCTGGCCCACCAAGCACGACACGATCCTGGTCTACGTGAAGGACCCGTCGCGGTACTGGTTCGACTCCGAGGCCGTTGATCGTGAGCCGTACATGGCGCCGGGGCTCGTCACGCCCGAGAAGCGCGAGCGCGGCAAGCTCCCCACCGACGTGTGGTGGCACACGATCGTGTCGCCGACGGGCCGTGAGAAGACCGGCTACCCCACGCAGAAGCCCGAGGGGGTGCTGCGGCGGATCGTGCAGGCGTCGTCACGCGAGGGGGACTGGGTGCTCGACTTCTTCGCGGGCAGCGGGACCACGGGCGCTGTGGCGCAGGCGTTGGGGCGGCGGTACGTGCTGGTGGACGACAACCCGGCGGCGATCGACGTGATGCGGAAGCGGTTGCCGGGGGCGTCGTTCGAGGTTGCCGGAGCACCGGCGGCGCCGGCCGTCTGAGGCGGCGGGGTCTGCGACGATCCACGAGTCGTTCGACGCGTGGATCGTCGGAACATGCACACGCGCCGAGCGACGATGTCGACGTCGTACGACATCGGCGGTGTCGCTCCCGCGCGGCCGCAACGGTTGCACACGCGCAGATGCGACGAGGTCGCTGTCGTGCGACAGCGACCTCGTCGTTCGGCATCAGCAGGCCAGGGCCCGCGCCGACTACTCCGCGGAGTGCCGCCCGTGCGCGTGCGCGTCGCCAGCATCCGGCCGGGAGGCCCGGCTCGCCTCCGCCGCATCGGCTCCGGCCCCGTGGGCATCCGGCTCCACGACCGGGGCAGCGTGGGCAGCCCGGGTCCGGATGGCACCGGTCGTCGTCGGGGGCTCGTCGACCGGCGCAGCCGCCGAGTGCGCACCGTGCGTCGTGGCGTTCGGCAGCGGCGCACGGGTGTCGTCGACCCCGTTCGGCAGCACCGAGACGTCCGACGCTCCGGCGACCCGGGCGGACCGCGGCTGCACGTCCGGCGACGTCGGCACGTCGGGCGAGGTCGGCACGCCGGCAGAGGCAGATGCCGACCCCGTCGGCACCGGACCAGCCCCGGGCGCAGCGGCGGCAGCGGCTGCAGCGGCGCTCCCGTCCGACCCCGCTCCGGCAGCGGTGCGTGCGGCATCCGCCTGCTCCTGCAGCGCCGAGGTCTTGCGGAGCGGCGGCACCCGGAAGAACCACGTCAGCACGAACGCGATCAGGATCACCGCGAGGCCGACGTAGTAGACGCGGACGGCCGAGTCGCTGAACCCGACCAGGAACGGACGGCTGAGCCGGGGGTCCGCCCCGTTCAGGAACGAGGTGTCGCTCGTCGCCGAGTCGGTGGACGAGCTCGCGGCCGAGTCGCCGCTCTTGAGCTGCTTGATGAGCGTCGGGGCGACCTGGTCGACGACGTTCTCCCGCTGCGCCTCGTCCGAGTAGTCGATCTGCAACTTGCCGTCGACGACCGAGGCGTTCGCCTTCGTGGCCGCCGTCTCGAGCGCCTGCTGCTCGGCTGCGGGCTTCGCGTCGTCGACCTGCTGGGCGATGATCGTGTCCGCTGCTGCGGCGGGGACCGTGCCCGCGGCGACCTGCCGCTGCACGGCTGCGGTCACCTGCTTGGTCACGGCGGCGTCGGCAGCCTGCTTCGCCTGGGCGGTGCCCTGGTCGAGACCGTCCTGCACGTTCTTCTGCACCGGGTCGACGATCTTCGTCCAGATCTCGTCCATCACGCCCTGGTTTCTCGAGGCGTTCGCGACCGAGGGTGTCATCGCGGCGTTGAGCGCGCTCTTCAGGTCGGACTCGTTCTGCATCGCGGCGCTGATGTTCGTCGGCATCAGGGTGAACAGCACGGAGAGCAGGACGGCGGTACCCATGGTGCCGCCGATCTGGCGGAAGAACGTCGCGGCACTCGTCGCGACACCGATGTCCCGCGGCGAGACCGAGTTCTGCGCGGCCAGGGTCAGCGTCTGCATGAGCTGCCCGAGTCCGAGCCCGATGCCGAACATGCCGAGCATCAGGAACCACAGGGGTCGGTCGGCGGTCAGGAACGTCAGGACCGTGAAGCCGATCGCCGTGAACGCCGTTCCGGTGATCGGGAAGACCTGGTAGTTGCCGGTCTTCGAGATGATCTGGCCCGAGGCGATCGACGAGATCATCAGGCCGAGCACCATCGGCAGCATGGCGAAGCCGGACTCGGTCGGGGTCACGCCCTTGACGATCTGCAGGTAGAGCGGGATCGTCAGCATCGCGCCGAACATGCCGAAGCCGACGAGCACCGACAGGATCGCGGACATCGAGAACACCCGCGATCCGAACAGCTTCATCGGCAGGATCGCGTCGTCGCCCATGGCCCGCTCGACGATGATGAACGCGATCAGCCCGAGGGCACCGATGGCGTAGCAGGCGAAGGCGGCGGGGGAGTCCCAGCCCCACTCGCGGCCCTGCTCGGCGATGAGCAGCAGCGGCACGAGCGTGACGATGACGAGCGTCGCGCCCCACCAGTCGATGCGGGGCTTGCCGCGGTCGCCGAACTTCGGCAGGTGCAGGAACGTCAGCACCATGAACAGGGCGATGATGCCGATCGGCACGTTGATCAGGAACACCCAGCGCCAGCCGGCGATGAACAGCAGCTGGTCGGCGCCGGCGAAGACGCCACCGACGAGCGGCCCGATGACGGACGAGATGCCGAAGACCGCCAGGAAGTAGCCCTGGTACTTCGCCCGCTCGCGTGGGGCGAGCATGTCGCCCATGATCGCCAGCGGCAGGGACATCAGGCCACCGGCACCCAGACCCTGCAGCGCGCGGAACCCGGCGAGCATGAGCATCGAGTCGGAGAACGACGCCGCGAACGAACCGACGATGAAGATGCCGATCGCGGTGATGAAGAGCGGCCGGCGACCGAAGATGTCGGAGAGCTTGCCGTAGATCGGGGTCGTCACCGTCGACGCGATGAGGTACCCGGTGGTGACCCAGGCCTGCTGGTCGAGCCCGTGCAGGTCGTCACCGATGGTGCGGATCGCGGTGCCGACGATCGTCTGGTCGAGGGCGCCGAGGAACATGCCGGCCATCAGGCCGTAGATCACCAACAGGATCTGTCGGTGGTTCATCACGACGTTGGACGCCGTGGTGGGGGCCGCGGGTGCGGTCGCCGTCTGGGTCATGAGCAGGGTCTCCCGGGTACCGATGCGCTGGCAGAACGATTTTTGCGCTGCCTGCAAAGTTACAACTGCCGCAAGTGCTCGGTCGCACCGAGACGGCTTCCTGAGTGGATCGGCAGTCACGGTACGCCCGGTACGCCCCGGCGGCACACGGCCTGGAGGCCCGGCTCGGCTCCGGCGGACGGGCTGCGGTGTCCGAGACCCGCAGCCCGTCCGACGCGGGCGCTACGCGCCCAGTGCTGCGTCGACGATCTCCTTGGCCTCGCGCTGCACCTGCTCGAGGTGCTCCTGCCCGACGAAGCTCTCCGCGTAGATCTTGTAGACGTCCTCGGTGCCCGACGGCCGCGCGGCGAACCACGCCTTGTCGGTGACGACCTTCACGCCGCCGACGGCTGCGTCGTTGCCCGGGGCCTTCGACAGTTTCGCGGTGATCGGGTCGCCGGCCAGGGTGTCCGCGGTGATGGCGTCGCCGTCGAGCTTGCCGAGGCGGGCCTTCTGCTCCTTCGAGGCCGCGGCGTCGACGCGCTGGTAGACCGGCGCACCGAAACGCTCGGTCAGCTCGGCGTAGAGCTGCGAGGGGGTCTTGCCGGTGACGGCGACGATCTCGGACGCCAGGAGCGCCAGGATGATGCCGTCCTTGTCGGTGGTCCACGCGGTGCCGTCGGTGCGCAGGAACGACGCCCCCGCGGACTCTTCGCCGCCGAAGGCCACCGAGCCGTCGATCAGGCCGGGGACGAACCACTTGAAGCCGACCGGGACCTCCCACAGGCGACGGCCCAGGGACTCGGCGACGCGGTCGATGATGCTCGACGACACCAGGGTCTTGCCGATCGCGGCGTCGTCGCGCCACTCGGGCCGGTGCGCGTAGAGGTACTCGATCGCGACCGCGAGGTAGTGGTTCGGGTTCATCAGCCCACCGTCGGGCGTGACGATGCCGTGCCGGTCGGAGTCGGCGTCGTTGCCGGTGAGCACGTCGAAGTCGTCCTTGCGGGCGAGCACCGAGGCCATCGCCGAGGGGCTCGACGGGTCCATCCGGATCTTGCCGTCCCAGTCGAGCGTCATGAACGCCCACGTGGGGTCGACCTCGGGGTTCACGACGGTCAGGTCGAGGCCGTAGTGGTCGCGGATGGCGTTCCAGTACGGCAGCGAGGCGCCACCGAGCGGGTCCGCGCCGATCTTCACGCCGGCACGCTTGATCGCCGCGATGTCGATGATGTTCTCGAGGTCGGCCACGTACGTGTTCAGGAAGTCGTAGCGCTCGGGCTCGGCGTCCTCGGTGCGCTGCACCTCGGCGTTGCCGCCCTCGATGATCGCGTTCGCCCGGTTCGCGATCCAGCTCGTGGCGTCGCTGTCGGCGGGTCCACCGTGCGGCGGGTTGTACTTGAAGCCGCCGTCGCGGGGCGGGTTGTGGCTCGGCGTGATCACGATGCCGTCGGCCGTGTCCGGGTTGCCGGCGCGGTTGTAACGGATGATCGCGTGGCTCAGTGCGGGCGTCGGCACGAAGCCGTCCTCGCTGTCGGCGAGCACGCGCACGCCGTTGGCGGCGAGGACCTGCAGGGCGGTCTGCTCCGCGGGGGCGGAGAGCGCGTGGGTGTCGCGGCCGATGAAGAGCGGCCCGTCGGTGCCCTGGTCGCGCCGGTACTCCACGATCGCCTGCGTGATTGCGGCGATGTGGGTGTCGTTGAAGGCGGTGTCGAGCGACGACCCGCGGTGCCCGGACGTGCCGAACACGACCTTCTGCTCGGGGACCGAGACGTCGGGCACTCGGTCGTGGTAGGCGGCGAGGAGCTCGTCGAGGTCGACGAGGTCGTCTGCGGTCGCTGGGGTGCCGGCGCGGTCGTTCATGCGTCCATCCTGGCATCGGCCGCCCTGGCGCGTTCGGGGGAAGTGCACCGGAGGTCGGGGGAACGCGAGCGAGCGGCCGCCCCACCCGGGTTGAGGGGGGACCCCCGGGGTGGACGACCGCTCGCGGTCTGTGGAGGCAGGTGCCTCAGGCGGTGCGGAACGAACCCGTCGCCGTGCGGAACGAGCCGGTCACGGTGCGCGTCGAGGACGTCGCGGTGCCAGGACGGCGGAACTGCGTGTCGACGAAGCGGCCGAGTGCGCGGCCGGTGCCGGTGCCGGTGTAGCTGCCGATCGGGCTGCGGGTCGCGTCGCCGGTGAAGGCGCCGAGCTCGGCGCGGGTCTCGAGGCCGGTCACGTAGGCGCCGCCCAGGGGGTTCTGACGGTTCTGCATGGGTGCTCCTCGTCGTCGTGCCGAGGTCCGCAGGTCACCGAGCCGGCGACCGCGACGCCGTCGGCTGGATGACCACCACTCTACGCGCTTGTCTTGCATCGTGCAAAACAAGGATGCGTTCTGCGGTCAGATCCACCCTCGGTCCCAGGCCACGGCGGCGGCTGCGACGCGGTTGTCGACGTGCAGCTTCGCGATCGCCGACGACAGGTGGTTCCGGACCGTGCCGTGCGCGAGCGAGAGCTCCCGGGCGACCTGCTTCGTCGCGAGCCCGTCACGGGTGCAGCGCAGGACGTCGGCCTCGCGCGGGGTGAGTGGGCTCTCGTCCTCGGTGAGCGCGGCCGCCGCGAGACCGGCGTCGATGTACCGCTCGCCCGCCGCCACGTCGCGGATGATCTCGGCCAGCCGGGCGGCCGGCGTGGACTTCGGGACGAAGCCGCGGACCCCGGCGGACAGGGCACGCCGGAGGGTCCCCGGCCGCGCATGGCGGGTGACGATCACGGTGGGCATCGCGTCCGACAGTGCACGGGCGGCCTCGATGCCGTCGAGGACGGGCATCTCGAGGTCGAGCAGGACGACGTCCGGCCGGTGCGTCCGGGCCCCGGTGACCGCTGCTGCACCGTCGGCGACGTCGGCGACGACCTCGAGGTCGGGTTCCAGGCCGAGCAGGGCGACGAGCGCGCCACGGATGAGTTCCTCGTCGTCGGCGATGACGATCCTGATCACGGGCGCACCGCCGCTCGTGCAGGTACCGGGATGCGCACGAGGAGGGCGAACCGGTCCTCGCTCCGGTCGACGTCGACCGTCCCGCCGTGCGTCGCGACCCGCTGTCGGAGCCCGTCGATGCCGGTGCCGGTGCCGGTGCCGGTACCGGGTCGTCCGGACGAACGCGGCGCGTCGTTCACCACCGTGAGTCGCCAGGCGTCGCCGTCGGGCAGCAGCTCGATCGACGCGGTGCTGGCGTGGCTGTGCCGGATGGTGTTCGTCGCGGCCTCGCGGATCGCGACGGCGAACAGTGCGCCGACCGCGTCGGGCATGCCGGCTGTCTCGAGCTGCACCCGGCAGCCGACCCCCGCCGACCGCAGGACGGCTGCGGCGTTCCGGGCCTCGACCGCCACCGTCACCGTGCGGTATCCGCCGACGAGCGCGCGGGTGTCCTCGAGTGCCTCCTGTGCCACGATCCGGATGTCGGACAGCTCACTCCGGGCACGCTCGGGGTCGGCGTCGAGCAGCCGTTCGGCGAGCTCGCTCTTCAGGGCGATGACCTGCAGGTGGTGGCCCTGGATGTCGTGCAGGTCGGTCGCGAAGCGGAGTCGTTCCTCGGCGACGGCGAGGTCGGACGCGGTGCGACGAGCGGCTTCGAGCCGGAGCACGACGCGGTGGATCCACACGACGCTCAGCGGCATCAGGGCGAAGAGCGCGAGGGTCCCGACCAGGACCAGTTCGGCTGGCTCGGCACGGGCGTCGGCCGCCCCGACGAGCAGGACGACGGTGCCGGTGAGCACGGTGACCCGAGCCCACCCGCGCAGCATGCAACCGACCGTGCCGCCCGCGATCGCCAGGGTGAACGACCACGCGGAGCCGGTCGCCGACGGAACCAGCGCGACCACCCACGTGGCGACCGCGAGTACCAGCAGGGCGAGCACGGCCGGGTGGCGTGCCGACGCCGCACCGGCGGGACGGAGCAGCAGTGGGATCGATGCGAGCGCCGCCACCATCGCGGCGACGGTGAGCACGACGAGCACGGGGGTGCGCGCTGTCGTCGGACCGTCGGTCCCGATCAGGACCTGCGCGCCGCCGCCCACCAGCACCACGAGCCACAGCGACGCGACCGAGGACCAGCGGACCACCCGGACGTCGGCGTCGGCGCGGGGCCGCTCCTGCCCGGGATGCGTCACGCGCCCAGGCTAGCGAGGGTCGCGTCGGTGTCCCTGGCGATCCGTTCCGACAGGGTGTGGTGCAGGTAGTGGTCGCCGACCAGTCCGATCACCTGGCCGTGGTCCACGGTCGCAGCCTGGCGCTCGTGCAGCCGGACCCAGTTCGGCACGTCGGTGTCGTTCGTCCGCACGAACAACAGCACCGGCAGGTCGGCGGGGAACCGCGAGTCCTCGACGGACCGGAAGTTCTCCGGCGCGCGCCGCATCTCGTCGATGATCGTCGGGGCGGCGCCGTTCTTCGCCGAGAGCAGCTGCATCTGGCGCTTCGTCGCGTCGTCGTAGGCATCGCCGTACGTGTCCGAGGACGCTCCGCCGAGCGCGCGCAGCAGACCGAGCCGGTCGAGGGCGACGATCGCGCCGGTCGGGATCGGCTCGTCCCAGCTCGACTGCCGCGGCACACTGCTGTCGATGCCGACGAAAGCGGTCACCTCGTCGCGGTACGCCGTCGTGTAGGGCAGGGCGTAGATGCCCGCGACCGAGTGGCCCATCAGCACGTACCGGTCGACGTGCAGGTGCTGCAGGGCCTCGTGGACCTCGCGGGTGATGTTCGCGGCGGTCCGCGGGACGTCGGTCTGGTCGCTCAGCCCGGTCCCGAACGGTTCGACGGCGACGACCCGGTGTGTCCGGGCGAGCTGGTCGATGAGCGGCCCGAAGTCGAGTCCGGGGGCGGCGGTGCCGAGCCCGGGCAGGAGCACGATCGTGCCGGTGTCGGACGTGTTGCCGGTGCCGCGGACGACGACGTTCATCCGCTTGCCGTCCACGGGAACACGCTCGCCGTAGTCGTCGATCTCGGACGCTTCGACGTGGGTCGCGACGACGTTGACGACCGTCGTCGTCGCCAGGGCGAGGACCGGGACCGCCACCAGTGCGCCGAGGGTGATCAGGGTGATGCGCAGGGACTTCCGCACGGTGCTCGTCTCGATCGGGCCGCGCAGGGTGCGCGCGGCGGGTCCGATCAGTCAAACGGCGCGGGGCGCCGCGCGGATGTGCCCCGGTGTCACGATCGACCGTGACGGATGTCATGGTCGATCGTGCCGCGGCCAGCTCAGGCGAGCAGCTCGCAGAAGTTCCGGCCCTCGGCCGTCCAGCTCTGCCGCGCGACCAGTCCGGCTTCCGCCGCGTGCCGGTGCAGGGCGTCGAGGCCGACCTCGGCCCAGGGGAACCCGGCGCTCTCGTTGCCGTCGGCGTCGACCACCCGGGCGGTGTACACGCGGTCGGCCGTGACCTCGGGGTTCGTCTCCACGATGACCCGGCCACCGGCTCGTACGATCTCGCGGCAACGGGCGAGCAGGGCCGTGGGGTCGCCGCCGATGCCGATGTTGCCGTCGATCACGAGCGCGGTGTCCCAGTGGCCCTCGTCGGGCACGGCGTCGAACACGGAACCCTGCAGAGCCGTGCCGCCGGAGCGCTGCGCGATGGCGACGGCCTCGGCGGAGACGTCCACGCCGAGCGCCGGGATGCCCCGGGACCGTGCGGCGACGAGCATCCGGCCCGGGCCGCAGCCGATGTCGATGACCCCGCCGTCGACGTCGTCGAGCAGCGAGCGGTCGACACGGTCGGCGGCGGCGCTCCAGCGGCCGACGTCCATCGTGGTGACGGCGTCGGGACGGTCGGCGTCGGTCAGGCGCAGGTGGCCGTCGGTGCGGAGCGCACGGGCGTACGGCTCGCCGCCGCCGGCACCGAACGAGACGGGTGCGTGCATGGTCAACGGGTGCTCCCCACGGTCTCGGCACGGAGTGCCCGGGTGAAGTCGGAGTCGGGTGCGAGGTCGGCGACCCGCTCGGCGTCCGGCATGGTGTCGACGTCGAGCAGCTCGCCGAGCACGCCCACGTCGAGTCCGGCGTCGGTCAGGCGTGCGAGCTGCACGGCTCCGGTGTCGTCGCGCGACATGGGGACGCCGCGCAGCAGGTCGCCGGTGGACTGCCGCAGGTACAGCGACCAGAAGCCGCCGTCCTCGGCCGGGCCGAACCAGGCGTCGCGCTCGGCGTCGTCGAACACCGGCGCGAGGTCCGCGGTGGACACCTGCGGGGTGTCCATGCCGACGAGCAGCAGCGGACCGTCAACGGCGTCGAACAGGAACCCGAGGCGCTCGTCGAGGCCGCCGCTGGGCTGGTGCAGCACGTCGAACCCCTCGGCCGCGGCGGGCACGACGTCGCCGTCGAAGAAGAGGACCCGGCGGGCAGCGGGGAGTGCGCGGACGGTCGCCAGGGTGTCGGCGAGGCTCGCGGACGCGACGCGAGCGGCGCCCTCGGGGGAGAGCGCCGGCGTCAGCCGGGTCTTCACCTTGCCGGGCAGGCACTCCTTCGCCACGACCGCGACGGTGACGTCGGTGCGCGAAGCGTCGCTGGCGTTGGTGGCGGTCACGAGCGGGCCTCCTCGACCACGGGGGTGGACTCGGCCGACTGGCGGAGCGGTCCCGGGGCGACGACCCGGACACGGGCCTCCCGGCGGTACGCACGGAGCAGACGGGACATGTCCCGCACCGCGTTGATCGTGCCGCGGAGCGTGCCGGTGACCTTGCTGTCGCCGATGCGCTGCGCGTACCCGATGTCGGACTCGTCGACGCGCCAGCCGGCGGCGTGCGCGGCCAGGACCATCTCGAGCGGGTAGCCGCTGCGGCGGTCGCGCAGGTCGAGGGAGACGAGGTCCTCGCGGCGCATCACGCGCATCGGGCCGAGGTCGCGCAGGCGGTAGCCGGTCGCGCGGTGCATGAGGACGGCGAGGACGCGGTTCGCGAAGCGCGCGTGCGGAGCCCATGCACCGCGGCCCGTCGGGACGCGGCGGCCGAGTGCCAGGTCGACGCGGCCACTGGCCACGCGGTCGACCAGGGGCGGGAGCTCGGCGGGGTCCATCGAGGCGTCGGCGTCGCAGAACGCGACGAAGTCGGCGGTCGCCGCGGCGACCCCGGCGGCACAGGCCGAACCGAACCCCTTGACGGGTTCCGTCACCACCAGGGCACCGTGGGCGCGGGCGACGTCGGCCGATCCGTCGGTCGATCCGTTGTCGACGACGATGGCCCGGTAGCCCGTGGGGAGCCGTGCGATGACCTTCGGCAGGGCGTCCGCCTCGTCGAGGCACGGCAGGATCACGTCGACAGTCATGTCCGTCATTCGGTGCGGTCGGTCGGATCGACGGGTCTGTCCTGGCATGCACTCGACACAACACGACGACGCGCTGCGGGGTACAGGAAACTGCCGGGTCCTGGTCGTTCAGCGCGTCCGGTTCGCGGCCGGTCCCCAGAACGGGGGACAGGGTGCGCGCGTGTCGCGCGTTCCGGGGGTGGGGACTGCGGACGGGAGGCGCGGGGCGGCGCCGTCACGGGCCTCCCGTCCGGTGGCTGGTCGCGCTCTCAGGCACGGCCAGCGGTGCGCTGCTCGCGCACGCGTTCCGGCTAGCGGACGGCGCTGCGGAGTGGAGCCGTCGCGAAGTCGCGCATGCCGGCCTCGAAGTCGACCCCGGCGTGCCAGCCGAGCTCGGCGGCGATGCGTGCCGAACTCGCGGTGACGTGGCGGACGTCGCCCAGGCGGTACTCGCCCGTGACGACCGGCTGCGGGCCGTCGGGTCCGGCGATCGCGGCGGCCATGTCGCCGATGGTGTGCACGGTGCCGGAGCCGACGTTGTACGCGCGGAACGTGTCCGACGGCTGGTCGGCGGTCGCCGCGATGGAGGCGGCGTTCGCGCCGGCGACGTCGTCGACGTGCACGAAGTCGCGTCGCTGGGCGCCGTCCTCGAAGACCCGGGGTGCCTCGCCGCGGGCCAGGGCCGAGCGGAACAGGGACGCGACACCGGCGTAGGGGGTGTTCGCCGGCATGCCCGGTCCGTAGACGTTGTGGTACCGGAGCGCGATCGCGCGGCCGCCCGTGGCACGGGCCCAACTGGAGGCGAGGTGCTCCTGCGCGACCTTCGTCTGCGCGTACACGTTGCGGGGGTCGAGCGCGGCGGACTCGTCGATCAGGCCGGGCAGCAGGGGCTGACCGTCGGGGCCGATGGGGTCGAAGCGGCCGGCGTCGAGGTCCTCGCGGCGGCGGGACGGCGGACGGGTCGGCTCGCCGGAGGCGGTGGTGTACGCGCCCTCGCCGTAGACGACCATCGAGCTGGCGACGACGAGCCGGCCGATGTCGTGCCGGTCCATGCCGGCGAGGACGTGGGCGGTGCCGGCGTCGTTCGACGAGACGTAGTCGGGGGCGTCCTGGAAGTCCACGCCGAGGCCGACCTTGGCGGCCTGGTGGCACACGACGTCGATGCCGTCGAGGGCGGCGTCGAGGGCGACCCGGTCGCGGACGTCGCCGTGCACGAACGCGATGCCCTGCTGCTGGTGGGCGCGGATGATCTCGGCGGGGTCGCCGTGCACGTCGTCGCGCAGGGAGTCGAGGACGCGGACCTCGTGGCCGTCGGCCAGGGCGCGGCGGACGATCGCGGAGCCGATGAAGCCGGCGCCGCCGGTGACGAGGAGGCGGCTCATGCGGTGCCGCCCGCGGTCGGCTGGGTCTGCTTGATGCTGGCGGCGGTGGGCTGGGTCTGCATGATGCTGGCGCTCGCGCTGGTCGGGACGAGCTCACGCGGGGTGAAGTCGGCGGGGATCGCGGCGACGATCTGGCCGATGGCGCGGACGATGACCTCGTTGGCGCGGGCGAGGCGCTCCATGACGAGGGCGTGGGTGACGACGGCGCCGGCGTCGTCGACGTCGGGGCCGCTGGCTGCGGCTGCGGCTGCGGCCTCGTCCTCGGTCGGGGCCAGGCCGGCGTCGGCGTCGGTGACGAACGACAGGTTCACGGTGGCGATGCCGAGCTCGGCGGCCAGGGGGACCTCGGGCGTCATCGTCATGTTGATCGTGTGGCCGCCGGCCTGCCGGAGCCAGACGGACTCCGCGCGAGTGGAGAACCGGGGACCCTGGATGACGACGCAGGTGCCGGTCGGGCGGAACGGCACGTCGAGTCCGGCGACGGCGTCGATCGCCGCGCGGCGGAGCGTCGGGTCGAACGGGTCGGCGAAGGACAGGTGCTGCACGTCGTCCTCGAAGAACGTGTCGGCGCGGCCCCAGGTGC